>Ga0326727_10000235_pt1 | contig 238930 bp, 179 predicted proteins | sample MB2enrmetagenome_FD_207643 | JGI IMG/M metagenome (GOLD analysis project Ga0326727, IMG submission 207643) | Lab enriched peat soil microbial communities from McLean, Ithaca, NY, United States - MB29MY | ecosystem: Environmental > Terrestrial > Soil > Wetlands > Peat | place: USA: New York...
CGATGCGCTCGGTCTTCCTCGGTTGCGGGACGTACTCTCGCTCAACCGAACTGAACCGCCGGATGCGGACCCGCATGTCCGGTGGTGTGGCAGGGGAGGAGAGGCGACTCTCCCCCCTATGCCGATTGCCCGGAAACCGCGGAGTTGCGTTCGTGTGGGGCGGACACTCTTGTCCGCCGCCTTTGACCTTGTAGTTGTTCTTGATTTTACTGTTCTGTGTTACAGATATCCTGCGGTGCTCTTCGTCGATTCGTATGGAGAACAAATCACGGTCAAAGGCAGCGGACAAGAGTATCCGCTCTACACACGCAAGCCTACTGTTGAGGCGGCGACGCTGGCGCGGGGCTGTCCGGAGGCATCGTGGGGAAGCCTGGGGTTGGACTGCCGGCGGGCGAGGATCCCTGCGTCGGTTGATTGCCAGGTTGGTTCGATAGACCGCCAGATTGCGCCGGATTCAGGTTGCCATTGTTATAGTTCGGCGTGGTTCCGTTAGGATTCACCGGCCCTTTCAGCAGTCCCATGGTAATGGCCTGCGGCAGATAAATGAAATACCAGTCTTTGTAATGGTTCTTGCCGTAGAATTCGCGAATGCTTTTCGCTTTGCTCGTGCTCGCTACCCCCAGGATTGGCCCTCCTCCAAACACTTGCCCACTAGGCCCGGAGCTGGAACCTGAATTGGATCCGGAAGACGGCGCTCCAGGCGAACTTGTATTTCCCCCGGCCTCGGCTGAATTGCCGGAAGACGGATTGTCGGAAGATGCGTTGCCAGAATCGCCAATCCCTGGAATCTGCGCGCTTGTGATGCCCGCCTGTTGCAGCGCGCCCAGCATCGCTCCCGCGCTGCCGGATCCAACCGCCTGCTCCAGCGCGCCCAGTAGCGCTGTTTGGTTGCCAGATCCACCTAGCCCCGGTATTCCGCCTGACCCCATCGATCCGCCTGCCCCCGGCATTTGCCCCAATACCGGCCCGTTATTCAGCAGGATGTCCATCTGATGCAGATATTTGAATTCCTTCTCCTTGCCTGTGGATCGGTCAACACTCAACGGATCGGTGTAGCGCTTGCGCAGGTAACGGATGTTGTTGGTATTCTCCAGCTCCTCGACGCGCGTGGGATAGCGGCCCAGCTTCTTGTAGAAGTGTTGGATGGCGCGCATGTAGGCGGTGCCCCGATGGATCATCTCCTCTTCGCGATCGCGTTGGATCTGCTGGCGAATCATGGGGAGCGCGGCCAGCCCGGCAATCGTCAGCAGCGCAATCGTCAGCATCAGCGTGATCATCATGTAACCGTGCTGGCGCATTCGTAATTCGCGATTTGTAATTTGTGATCGAGCCGCTCTCAAGCCACGACGATGCATAAACGCCCACTCGCCTTCAAATTACCAATTACAAATTACCAATCGGCCTCATCCCTGCGTCAACGGCAGGCTCTGCCGGTTGTTATTGACGATGTCTTCCACTTCCACCGCTGTGGGCGAGATGCGCAGGACGCGATAGCGCCGGTCCACGATATCGCCCTCGGCGGCGATAAAAATATCCTCGCCCTGCGACAGAAACACTTTTTTTGCCTCGCCCGGCCGGTTGGCGAAGCCAAAAAACTTGAGCGTGATCTGCGGCGGCGGCGGCACCGATGGCACCGGGCGAATCGGGTTGCCGCCTTCGCCTGGGACCGCAGTGCCGTTTCTCCGCGGCGCTTCGATGGGCATGGAGCCCGCGACAAAGATATTTCTTCCGTTGCCCGCGTACTTGATTTCCTCGGTTTGGCGGAGCAAGTCCAGATCGAGCGTGGGGTCGAGCCGCAGCTCGGCCGCAGGCGCTCCTTTTCCCGAAGCCGTGCGCCGCGCGCCGGGTTTGGCCACTGCCGCTGCCGGCTGTCCCGCCACTGCCGGGGCCGCTGTCGGCGACGAGGGCCAGATCTCGTAGCCCAGCGTCAGCAGCGCGATTCCGCCCAGTACTGCCAGCATGACGACTTGCTTCCGGTTTTCGGTTCCCAGTTTCACTTAGGCACCCGACCGCAGGTAGCTGTGCATGGAGATTTGCAGCCCGACCGTTCCCGTGCCTTGGCCCGCCAGGTCCACGCCATCCACCGTGATAAACATCTTCGACCGTTCCAGCGTATTGATGAACCGCACCAGTTGCAGGTAGTCGCCGGAAAAACTTCCCCCGATTGCGACCGGAACGACGCCCGATTCTTCCGCGCCTTCTTCCTTGTAGGTCACCGCCTGCATGCGGATCCCATTCTCGAACGCCAGCTTGCCCAGTTCGTCGGTCATTTCGGAATCGTTGGCGGCAAAGCGGTCCTTGTAAAACCCGCCGATCTGCTCCTTGGCCAGCAGGATCTTCTTGTCCATGCCGCGCAGCGGCTCCACTTCGCGGGTCTTCTTCGTCAGCTCGGCTTTGAGTTCGTAGATTTGCAGCTTGCGCGATTCCGCCGAACCCACCAGCGGCGAGAACAGCACCGCCACCGCCAGCACATCGGCAGCCAGCATCGCTCCAATCGCAATTTTCAAGTTGCGACGCGAATTCCGGAAGTCCGGCATTACTTTCCGCTCCTGTACGCCGCGTCGGGAACATAGACCGCGGTCACCGCAGCGGCCACGCTCGCGCCCGACTCACCCTGCACTTCCGCTACCAATTGCGCTCCCTGGAAATGCTTCGAGCCTTCCATGCGATGCACCAGTTCCACGGCCGCGCCGCGCGTGTCGCACACCACTCTAATTTCCAATTGCATTTGGTTCTGCTCGTTCAATCCAGGATGCAGCGAGACCACGTGCAGATTCGGAGGCATGACCCTCTCCAACTCTTCGAACGCCCGCGTCCACGAGAAGGACTTGCGTTGAATCAGTCCATTCAGGAATTGCGACTGGTCGCGCGTGCTGCGGTTGGCGGCCAGGTCGAGAAAGGCCTGCGCTTCGGCCCGTTCGTGGTCGCGTTCCTCGATCTGACGCTCGATCCGCGCGATCTCATGCCGGTCTCTTCCGGCGTGCGTCCAGCCGCGCACCGCCCAGCCCAGCAACACCAGCGTCATCACGGCCAGCAGCCCCACACCGGGTCCCCAGAGCGTCCAGAACTCACGGGCGTCTTCATAAGGCTGGGTCGCGAGATTGATGTCCAAACGCATAATTATTCGATCATGACGAACAAAACGCTTTTCGCTTTTCGTCGTTCACTATTCGCTGTTCGTCCTTCGCTGTTCGCTATTTGTGCTGCGCTCGGAGCTTTTGGCACTTAGCGAACAGCGAACGGCGCTCTACGAAATCAACGCTCCCACCACTCCCGCCATGCGCCAGCGCGGGACCGTCCCCGTCATCGACCCGATCTGCGACGCCGTGATCAGTTCCTCTACCGCTGCGCCCGATTGGCTCTTCAGCGCCGGCGCGGCGCTCGCCGCTTCCGGCAGGCCCGCCACGTACACGCGCTCAATGTTCAGATTGTAGGTGTCCTGAAAAAATACCACCGAGGGATAAACTTCCTCCGCCAGTTGATCGCCGGTGATGCCGACGCCGCGCACATTTTCCAGCGTCCGGAACAGCAGCAATTGCTCCTGTTCCAGGATCGCAATGCCGATGGTGTGCGCGTCCACCTTGACCACCAGCGTCGGCCGTTCCGCATCCGCCGCTCCCAGCGCCGCCAGCATCGATGGCATCACCATCCCCGGACTGTAGCCCGCGTCGCGAAACGCCGACTCGTATTCCTCCAGCACCGTGTTTAATACCACCGCCGCCACCGCCCGCACTCCTTTTTCCGTCGCCTGCGCGTGATACGAGATGCGGGCCTCGGCGGGATCGAAGGGCAGCGACTTCTTCAGCCGGAAGCGCACCACCGCTTCCGCCTCGTCGCGCTTTGCCGGGAGCGTTTCGAAATCCAGCAACACCACCCGTACCGAGGTATCGGGCAGGACCGCGATCACGTCGCGCGAGCGCCCGCCCACGCTGCCCAGCGCGCTTTCAATCGCTTGCCTCACCGCCGCGCCATCCCGCAAATTCGCTTCCATCAAATCGGGCACCACCGTGCCCGGCGCCAATTCCCGCGCCGACGTTATTTCCACCATCCGCCCTGTATCGGCGGCGCGCCCCGCCAATACCCTGTCCGCCGCGATTTCGCAGGCCAGCGTCGGACGCCGCAAGTGTTTGGAAGAAATGTTCATTTCCAGTTCTTAATGATATCCCGTACTTTCATGGTGAGAGTAGTTACCTCTGGGGATGCCAAGACTGGACTGCCTTCCTCATAGAGATGGCAACCAGCCTTAGGGAACCTCTGATTAAGTTCGTTCCCGAAGAGTTTTGAAAGGGCACGGCTTCAGCCGTGCCACCAAAACCCGCGCTACATGCGGCTTTAGCCGCTGAGGGCCGTACTTTCAAATCACTTCGCCTCCCTTTCGGCGACTTGTGCAGAGTTTCCTCAGCGCATGGCCTCGATAAAGGTGACCTTGTTGATCTCCTTCAGCGTGGTGAATCCTCCGCGCACCTTGTCCAGCGCCGACTCGCGCAGGAACCTCATGCCCTCTTCCCGGGCCGCTTTCCGGATCTCCGATGTCGGCCGCTTCTCCAAAATCATTTCGCGAATCCGGTCGGTCAAATCCAGCAGCTCATGGATCGCCGTCCGGCCCCGGAACCCCGTGCCTGCGCACTCGATGCAGCCCTGGCCCTCGTACAAAGGGACCTGCGACCACTGCGCCGGATCCAACCCGCTCGCCTCCAGCACGTCGTTCGGATAATGCACCGCCGTTCGGCAGGAATCGCAGATCACGCGCACCAGCCGCTGCGCCAGAATGCAGTTCAGCGCCGAGACGAAGTTGTACGGCTCGACGCCCATGTTCAAGAAGCGTCCCAGCACGTCGACCACGTTATTGGCGTGGACGGTGGTGAACACGAGGTGCCCCGTCAGCGCCGACTGGATGGCGATCTGCGCCGTTTCGTTGTCGCGAATTTCGCCCACCATGATCTTGTCCGGATCGTGCCGCAGAATCGACCGCAGGCCGCGCGCAAACGTCAGCCCCTTCTTTTCGTTGACCGGAATCTGCGTGATGCCGCGGATTTGATATTCCACCGGATCTTCAATGGTGATGATCTTGTCTTCGTCGGTCTTGATCTCGTTGACCGCCGCGTAGAGCGTCGTCGTCTTGCCGCTGCCCGTCGGCCCGGTCACCAGCACCATGCCGTACGGCTCCTTGATATAGCGCCGGAAGCGCCGCAGATCGTCTTCCTCGAACCCAACCACGTCGAGCGTGAGCTTCTTGAATTTCTCGCTCATCGACTCCTTGTCGAGCACGCGCAGCACCGCGTCTTCGCCGTGGATCGACGGCATGATCGATACCCGGAAGTCGATGGCCCTCCCGCTGTATTTCACCCGGAAGCGCCCGTCCTGCGGCACGCGCCGCTCGGAAATATCGAGCTCGCTCATCACCTTGATGCGCGAAATGATGGTCGAGTGGTGCTCTTTGCCGATGGGCGGCATGGCGTTCGTCAGCACGCCGTCGATGCGGAACTTGATGCACACCGAATCGTCCCTCGTCTCGATGTGGATGTCGCTCGCACGCCTCTGCAACGCCGTGAAAATCGTCGTATCCACCAGACGGATGATCGGGCTCATGTCATGGCCCGCCGTCGCCGTCAACTTGTCGATCGATATCGTCTCGTCGTTCCCCGCTTCGTCCTCGCGGATCACGTCCAGCGTGAAGCCCTCGCTCGCGTCCTCCAGCACGCGCTTCGACTGCTCTGTCTTCTGCAGAATGTCCGAGATCTGCTTCAACGTCGATACTTTGGTGACGATCCGCTTGCCCAGCAGCAGGCTGATCTCGTCGATCATCATCAACTGGCTGGGATCGGCAATTGCTATCGCCAGCCGCCCGTCTTCCGTCTCCGCCAGCGGCACGAACTTATAGCGGAACATCAGATGTACGGGGATATGTTCGAAGAGATCGTGGTGCAATTGAAAATCGCTGAGATCGATGAATTCGCAACGGTAGCGCCGCGCGATGTCCCGCGCCCGTTCCACTTCGTCGATCGCCGGCACCGCCTCCGGCGCCAGTTTCCCGCCATTGCCGCCCACCAATGCTGTTTTCTTGTCCGCCATTGCCTTTCCAATCTACAGCCTTGTCCACTGCCTTCCTGTAGAGACGCGGCTTGCCGCGTCTCCACCGTCAGCGCCCTGCCTTAGTGCACGCTTCCCGCCAAGTCGAAGATCGGCATATACAGCGAAATCAAGATCCCGCCCACAAAGACCGCCATGAATACCAGGATCAGCGGCTCGATCAGCGCCATGGCCGCGCTCAACGCCGTCTGCACGTCCTCTTCGTAAAACTCCGCCACCGAACTGAGCATCGCCGGCAGCGCGCCCGTCGATTCGCCGACCTCCAGCATTTCCACCGCCAGGTCGGGAAACAACTTTTGCGCCTCCAGGCTGTGCGCCAGGCTCTGCCCTTCTTTCACCAGTTCCGCCGCCGCCCTCACCGCGTTCAAGATCTGCCGGCTGCTCATCGATTCGCCGGCCGTTTCCATCGCCGGCACCAGCGGCAGCCCGCCTTGCAGCAACGTTGCCAGAATGCGCGAGAAATTCGCCACCTGGTACTTCATCCGTATTTCCCCGAGCAGCGGCAGCGACAGCAGAAACCTGTCGATGCGTTCCGCCCCCCGGTCGCTCCGCTTCCACCGCAACAACAGCACCACCGCCACCACTCCGGCCAGCGCCACCATCCACCCATACTTTTGCGCGTGCAGGCCCACCGACAACATGAACACCGTGATCGCCGGCAGCTTCGCGTCCATGTTGTCGAACAACTCCGCGAACTTCGGCACCACGTAGGTCAGCAAAAAAGTCAGCATCACCATCACGACCGACACCAGCAGCGCCGGGTACACCAGCGATACAAAAAGCTTCTTGCGGAACGTCTGCACCATCCGCTGATACGCTATGTACCGGCCCAGCACTTCTTCCATGCTGCCGCTCTTTTCCCCCGCCAGCAGCGTCGTCGTGTACATCTTCGGAAACACCTGCTGCGCCGCAAACGCATCCGACAGCAGCTCTCCGCCCTTCACCCGCTCCCGCACATTTTCCAGCAGTTGCAGCAATTGCTGGTCCCGCTGCCGCTTGATCAGCAGGTCCAGCGCCGTCAGGATCGGCAGTCCCGCCTTGATCAGCGTCAGAAACTGCTGATTGAAAATCAAAAACGTATACTGCTTCAGCTTGCCGCGCTTGCCTCCGCCCCCGCTCAACAGCGTCCGCGGCTTCACCCAGTACACCAGGTAGCCCTGCTGCACGAACCGGTCGTGCACTTCGGCTTCGGAATAGCCGTGCTCCACCTGCTGCCGCAGATGCCCCTGTTCGTCGGCGACTTTGACTAGAAATTCCGCCATGCTCTATCGTTCGCTTCCGCTGATTTCGTGTCTCTGGATTTTCGTTTCGAGCGCCTTAAACCAAGTGTAACATTCTGTTCCCAAAGCCCTTATCGCACCCGTCCATTCGCGTGGTACGCAAGTAACCCGCCTGCGACGCCGTAAACTCTTCTGCCTGTGGAGACGAGGCTTGTCCCGTCTCTTGCCGCGGGCGGAGACGCGGCAAGCCGCATCTCTACAGGTAAACTTACGGCCCCATTTCTCCTTCCACCGTCTCCACTCCCAGCGGCGCGCTAAACTGAAACTGGCTGTCCTTCAACTCCAGATTCTCCTTCCAGCCCGCAAAGCGGAACTCCGTCGTCGCCCCATCCGCCTCCATCAGCACTATGCGGACAATCTGAAAGGATGGCGTGATCTCCAGCAACACCTCACTCAATTCGTTCGCCGCACCCGCCCCGCTCTGCTGACCACCGCTCTGTTGACCGACGTTCTTCGGAACCCCTCGCAGCACCGTGTTCCCAGCCCCCACCGGCGCTTGATCCACAACTTTCGATAGTCCTCGTAATTCGTTCTCCAGCTTGGTTTTACCAAGCAGAAACGCCAGCGGCGAGCGCTCGTCGTCCAGCTTCTTCAGCGCCGATTTTCGCACTTGCCGTACCGCCGGCAGATACATCCACACCGCTTCGCCGTCGCTGATAACCAGCTTTTCTTTGGGAGAACGATATTCCCACCGCATCTTGCGTGGCTTTTTCAACCAAAGCGTGCCCGATTCCACCCGCTCCGCCCCGTCGCCCCTGTAGATTTCCGTGAAGCCCGCTTCCAGACTGCGCAGGTGGTTGTAATGCTCGTCCACCGCCCGCGCCAGCTGCCGCACGTCCTCGGCTTGCCCCGGAACCGGAACCGCCACCGGCAGCACCCAGCACAGCACCAGCCAACCAAGCGCCATCCGGCAAAGCGGTAGCAAGAAAAAAGAGAAGCGTCGATTCAATGTTTATTTTTCCCTCACCGATTCTACCGCGTCGCCTTCTCATCCGGCGGGTGGGCCGCATTAACCGGGATGAATAAAGCGGGTTGTCCTTGAACTTTGACCGGACTCGCTGGCGTGCGCCACTTCTCGCGCTTTTCGAGAAGTGGCCTGCCGCAACGTCTTTTGGGCGCTAACCTGGGAGGCGGACTCTCATTACACTAACTGTGAAAATGCTCTACCTCGACTCAACCCGCGAGCTGCATTTTCCCGCGAACGCGTAGATCGAGTACTGCTCAGTACCGCCCATCTTCGTCAAGACTGCGCGCTCGCCGATCACGCGTTCCAGCAGGGGATTGTGATAGAGCACGTAGACCGGACGCGGATTCGCCGCCAGGCTCTTTTCCAGGTCCGCGATCGCGCGTCTCATGCCCGGCTCTGGCAAGGGATTGAAGAGGTAGAGAACGAGGGGCCCGGCGGGAAGAGGGAAGCCGCAAGCGTCGGCGCAGATTGCCTCGATCTCCGTGCACCGCTGCGTTGCGGAATGGTAGGCGCGAATATTTTCTTCCGCCGCGCGATGGAGTTCGGCGATCAACTCCACGCCCACGATTTTCTTAAACGGATACTCCGACGCCATCAGCAGCGTTCGTCCCTTGCCCGATCCGAGATCGACGAAGGTAAACCGGTCGTACGCGATGGGCAACTCCGCCATCATCTCGCGAAACAGGGCAGGGTCGGTCGGCTGATAGGGAGAATGAAACAATCCCAGCAACCGCGCGCGCCAGCCCACCGTGCCGCTAGTGGTGTTGACGCGATGCTCCCAGTCGTACTCCATGTCGCCGTAGCGTTGCCGCCGTCGCTCGGGCGTCGATTCGTGCGCAAAGGTCCACAAATTTCCGGCCAGCAGGGAAGCCGCGCTGCAAGCGCCATTCGCGCGCGCTTGCTCGCGCCACCATCTGCCGAGCGCGCGCAATAATTGTTGAGGGAAACCTGAGGCCACAGAACGATGCTAACAAAATGGAAAAAACGCCGTTCGCTGTTTGCTCTTGACTTTCAGCGAACGACGAATAGCGACAAGCGCCCCCGTTACTTCGTCGCTTTCTGGTCAGCCGGACGCGGTTGCGGGGGCTCCGCGCCTGGCGGCAGCCCCTTGGTGATGAACGGAATGCTCTGCGGATCGCGCACTTCGATCCGCCCGTCCGGCATCAGTTTGTACGGCCGTCCCTTGGGATCGGTGGGCGTTCCACGGATGAAGCCCGCTCGTTCCAGATCGCCTAGGGTTGCCGGTAAGTGGCGGGTTTGCAGGCGGTACTTTTCGACCACCTGCTCCAGCCGCGTCACCTCTTCATCCACTTGCAGAGCGAGTAAATGGTCGACCGCGTTCTGCTGGATCAAGGCATCGTTGGTGTTGTCGTAGGTCGTGCGCCACAACATGCGCGCGGTGTCGAATTCGCCCGCATGTTGCGCCATGCGCGCCGCCAGGATGGCCATGAAGGGATTGGTTCCCGGCACCTTCGCTCCCTGCGCAAACGCATTGGCCGCCCCGGCGTAGTCCTTGAATTCGGTGTAGTAGAGAAACCCGAGGTTGTAGTACAGGCGCCACTGGTTGGGGTTGTGGGCGATGCCGTACTGCATCAGCGCGAGCGCGGACTCGGGCTGTCCCGCGCCGTTGGGAGGTTTGGGCCCCAGAAAGTTGGCCCCAAACTGGTACACCGGCCACAGTCTTGGATCCAGTTCCGCCGTGATTTCGAGCAGCGGCGCCAGCAAGTGGAAATCGCTGGAACTGGCGTGATGCTGTTCCCCGAAATACTGCACCGCGCGCGTCCAGTAAATGTCGGCCAAGAGGCCGGTGTAGCCCAGGCTCATGCGGCGCAGCGCCTTGGAAGAGCGCACATAAATCGCTGCCTGCGCTGCCGCTCCCCGCTGCATGGCGTCGATTCGATCGAGCGTCGCCACGGCGCCAGCCATGGAAACCAGAAGCACAGCTGCTGCCGCCAGACACACGCGCCGCGAGCCGCTCATTTCAGGTCCCGGCGCTGGAAGATGAGCACCGCTCCCGAGATCGTCATGGCCGAATACAGCAGCGCGTAGACGGTGTTGAAGAGAATCAGGCGTCCGGCTATGGCGTCGCCGTGCGCCACCTGGCCAATTACGTTCAAAGCGGAAAAATTCGGCACCAGATAGGCGGCGCCGGTCGCGATCCAGCCTTCGAAGCCATGCGCGATTCTGGCAAAGCCGCGCAGGTCGTCCGCCAGGCTGCCTATCACGAAGAGCGCGAAGGTGAAGACGGCCGACATGAGCGGCGTCGAAAACGACGAGAAAAACAGCGCCAGCGAGCACACGATCAGGAACTGCAAGACGATGAAGTAGAGCGCGACCAAGATCCACGCGTCCATCTTCTCGAACCTGTGCGCCACATAGAGCAGCGCCAGAAACACGCCGACCGCCATCAGAAACGTGTTCACCACGAGCGTTCCCGTGAGCCCAAAAAATTTGCCCACGACGAACTCCCAGCGGCGGACGGGCCGCGACAGCACCGTGTAGAGCGTGCGTTTGTCGATCTCTTTCGAGACCAGGCCAATGCCGATGAAGATGGCGATGATCACTCCGAACAGCGACACCGCCGTCAAACCGAGGTTCACCACCACCAGGCGCTCGATGTCGATGGAAATTTCTCCCACCAGGACCGCCGAGGCGGATAGCAGCAGCGCAAACGCGATCAGGTTATACAGCACCCGGTCGCGCACCGCTTCGCGAAAAGTGTTGAAGGCGATGGAACCGATGCGCGAGTTCATGCTCCCGGAGTTCATGCGCCCACCCCTTTCCGGTCGTCTTCTTCTTTGCGGTCATCTTCCCGGTCTTCTTTGCGGTTTTCGGGGGGCCGCAGTTTCTGGATGTAGTAATCCTCGAGCGAACTGCGCACCGGCATCAGCGAAATCAGCTTGAGCCGCTCGCGGCTCAACACTTCGAGCGCCGCATCCTGCCGCGCTTCCGGCAATATCGCGTTCACCATGTCGCCGCTGACCCGCGCCTCCGCTCCAAGGCCGGTCAAAGCCGCCGGCACTTTTTGCGCGTAGAAAATAATTTCGATTTTGCCTTGCGCTTGTGACATCAATTCCGCGACCGCCCCCACTCCGCGCAACTCGCCCTGGTGGATGATCCCTACCCGGTCGCAAAGCGCCTCCGCATCCGACAGTATGTGCGTGGAAAAGAAAACCGTCTTGCCTTCCGAGCGCAATTGTTGGATCAGGTCCCGTACCTCGCGCCGCCCCATCGGATCCAGTCCCGACATCGGCTCATCCAGAAACACCAGTTTGGGATCGTGCAGCACGGCCTGTGCCAGGCCCACCCGCTGCAACATGCCCTTGGAGAACTTGCGCAACTCGACTCCCGCGGAATCGCTCAATCCGACTCGCGCCAATATCTGTTCCACCCGCGCCGAGCGTCCTTTCGCAGGCATGCCAGCGAGCTGTCCATAATAGTTGAGCAATTCTCGGGCACTCAGATGGTCGTAGAAGTAGGGCTGCTCGGGCAGAAATCCAATCTGCGATTTCACCCGCGCATCGTCCATATTCATTCCCAGCATCCGCGCCGTTCCCGCCGTCGGGTACACCAGCCCCATCAGCAGTTTCAAGGTTGTGGTTTTGCCTGCGCCGTTGGGGCCCAGGAAGCCGAACACCTCTCCCTCTGCGATGGTCAGGCGGAGCGGATGCAGGGCAAGTTTCTGCCGCTGACGCCAGAATCCGACGAGATAGGTTTTTTCCAGATCGAGAATTTCAATTGCAGCCGTGGCCATGTGTGCCGTGCCCAGCCCCTTGCGTGGGATGCAGAACTTCGTCCAATGAAGAGGATTATAAGCAAGGCGGTTGCGTCGTGCGAGTGGGGGGTTGCACGGATCGTTACGAAGGTAAATTGCCGGTTTGGTGCGGGCCATCCTCGGAAGCACTTGGCAATAAGAAAAGCAGAGGATTTCTCCTCTGCTTCTTTCCGGCTGGTACCCTCCCCCAGGTACTTGGCCAAAGTCGAAGCTATTGGATCGGGGTCTCGGTTCCGGCGCAGGTGCCGGCGGTAGCGGGGACACGAACCACGGCATCCTGTACCGAGCAGAAGTAGCGCACGCCCGTTTGGTTCCAGCCTTGCGGTTGTGCTTCAATTTGATAGGCGGTTGCCGGAGAACCGGACACACCGGTTAAGGTGAAGCTATAGCCGCTTTTCGATCCCGATGCTACCGCATCATCGGTGAAGCAAGCGGCAGCCGATGTGGGCGCGACGCCGGCGCAGTTACCTCCCAGATTTGACAGGGCGGATGCATAGCCAATCGACGGGTAGGCTGAGTAATACGAAATCTGTGCCGTGTTTAACGTACGAACCCCCGATACTGCGGCCGACTCATTGGCCGCAATGCGCGCCCGCAGCAGGTTCGGGATGGCAATCGCGGCGATAATCAGGATGATCGCCACTACGATCAGCAGTTCGATCAGTGAGAAACCTTTCTGTTCCCGCATGGAAATTATCCTCGAATCCGATTGACTGTTCCGGGTCGGATGACCAACTCACGTCTGCTATCGCACTCTGAGGGCCAGAGTCCAGTGACGGAAGGCAGATGTCCTTGTGGACGGAAACCTAGCGTTTTCAGTGTTCTACCGTGGGATCGTTAATATTCAGTTGCTCGAGATTCCGCGGGTGTGACACGGGCAGAGAGTGCGACTGACAAATTTTGTCACTCGCGCCTCGTCTCCATCTTCATCTTCCTTCAACCCAACTGTAGGACGCCGCCGCTCCCCGTCCGCCGCTTTCGCCAGTCCCCGCAGAGCGAATGACATGCTTTCAGTGGATTTCCAGGCTCTCGCGACGGGCCATCTTAAACGCGGATAGCCCCTTTTGACTTAAGACACCGCAGACGCTATTTGCCAGATATCCCATCAGCAACACCATCAGCGGCTCGATTGCGTGGCGATACCGCACTTGGCTATAGGTGAGGTAGTAAGGCAGCGGATAGAAAATTATGGCTCCGGCAAATAGCCACCAGCCATGTACATGCCGCCGGTACGACCACAGTAGCGCCGGCAACAGCAAAAAGGAAAAAATCGCAAAGCTCTGGGGCAGCCAGTACCAGGGAATCGGGGCGCGGTATCCCATAGCGCTGCCATCCCAGAAATACCAAATCCGTTTTGCGGTCAAAGTGAGGAGTTCCCCTGGGTGGCGCGTTGCGAACTGCACCGCTGCTTGCTCTGCCTGGCGCACGTATTCGATCTCGCCCAACTGCTTGTATCTGGCAAGCTCTGCGGGATTTCCCGCAGGATGAAATCCATACCATCCCCGCCCGAAGCTCGCATGATAGTTCCCCAACGCGAATTCAAAGCCAAAATTATCGCGCAGAAATACCCACTGCCCCATGACTACGCGGTTACGCACCAGCCAAGGCGAGATCGCCAGCACGCAAACCGTTAGAGAGAGCGCGACTTTCCGCATCCAACGCTTTCCACTAAGCCGCGAGCGCGACCCGCACCACGCCATGGCAACTAGCAACACGCTGGTCAGTGAAGGGTTCACCAACAGCATGATTCCGCCTAGCGCGCCCATGCCGGCCCACGCTCTCGGGCTGCGGTCTTCGTCCAGCCAAAGCACATACCAGAACAACAGCGCAACCAGAAGCGCGCTCAGGCTGACTTCCCAGACCCAGGTCACACTCCATTTGCTAAACCAAGGGAAAAATGCCCACAGCGCAGCCGCCCACCAGCCAGCTTCGCGGCCGACGGTGCGGCGCGCAATCCCCAAAATGGGGAGAACGGTCAGCGCCGACAACAGGCTCTGCACCATGAAAATGAAAATGTAGGAGTTGCGGCTGGCCACGCCGAAGAAGTGAAAGACCAACGCACAGAAGTACGGATATGCCGGTGCGATCCACGCACTGGGCCCGGTGTAGTCTGCGGTGAAGGGTGAGCTGAATCCCCTTCCAGAAGCAATGGAAATGGCAATATTTCCGTTTTCGCCGGTCAGGCAGTCGTCATCCGCTCGATTCCAGCGATAAGTGTGTAAGCCGAAAAGCAAGATGAGGCGCAGCGCGAACGCGCCCAGCACCAGCCAAAACGGCAGGGAGTGGAACCAGGATTTTTTCGCGGAGACTGTCACCGGCATCTCATGGTGGCGCGCTTGGTCCGGAACCCGTGTGTTCTTGGCAGGCTGGCCCTCTACGACGTTTTCTGTGAGGAACGCACTCAGTCCCAAACGCTTATCCAGCTCGCGCATCGAAAGCAGACCACTGCCGGAGGTGACGCGAGAACCTTGAAAATCGACTTTCAAAGGCGGATTGAACGAGAGCGAAAAGGACTGATTTTGTTTCTCACCCACCGGGTCAAGCCTCCATCGAGATCGTTTTGACCGAGAAGCTGCATAAATACTGGCGTTGGCGCGATCATACAACCACTTTCTCAGACTTCAAAAAGTAAATGTGGGCTCAAATCGCTCCACAATAAAAAAAGCAGAGGATTTCTCCTCTGCTTCTTTCCGGCTTGTACCCTCCCCCAGGTACTTTGCCAAAGCTAAAGTTATTGGATAGGGGTCTCGGTTCCGGCGCAGGTGCCTGCGGCAGCGGGAACACGTACCACCGCATCCTGTACCGAGCAGAAGTAACGCACGCCCGTTTGGTTCCAGCCTACCGGCGCTGCTTCAAAGGCATAGGATGTTGCCGGAGTACCGGACACATTGGCTAGGACGAATGTATAGCCGCTCTTCGTTCCCGTTGACAGCGCGTTATCGATCAAGCAAGCGCCAGTCGAAGTCGGCGCGGTGGTGCTGCAGGTGCCCCCCAAATTCGCTAGCGTGGCGGCATAGCCTATCGTCGGATAGGCAGAGTAGTAGGAAATCTGTGCCGTGTTTAAGGTGCGAACCCCGGCGACTGCGGACGACTCATTGGCCGCAATGCGCGCACGCAGCAGGTTCGGGATAGCAATCGCGGCGATGATCAGGATGATCGCCACCACGATCAGCAGTTCGATCAGTGAGAAGCCCTTTTGTTTCCTCATTGAAATTATCCTCGTCTCCATTTGACTCTGTTTGGTCGGATGACCAACTCGCGTCTACTATCGCACTCCGAGGGCCAGAGGCCCAAGTGACGGAAGGCAGATGTCCTTCTGGACCGAAACTCTGTGTTTTCAGCGGCCTTCCGTGAAATCGTAACTTCCTTTGTTACTCGCGATTCCGCTAGTATGACACTTTTAGCGACCGGGATTGACAAATATTGGCAGCCGCTTCTCGTCTCCATCTTCAACCTTCAATCCCCGAGTCATACGCCACGGCTCCGTTCTTGGGAACGCTCGCTTGCGCTTTTCTTGCGTCAGCGGGACCGGCAATTTCCCGTTGCATTCGCTCATTCGTAAACTCCGCGTTCTGCAAGCGATGCATCAGCCAACTGGAGATGGAAACGGTGGCCACGACCAGGGCCCATGAGAGGACCGGCGAAATCCAAAAAAAAGTGGGCGCAAAGCTGACCAACGCCATCCAGGCGAGACTGGCAAAGGCGCCAAACAAAAATGCCGCGCGCCGCGCACCGTATCGGAACGGCAAAGGATACAGGCATAGAGCTTGCACCATCAGGGCGAAGGGAAAAGCGGCCACCAGGTCCACGAAATAGTGTTCGCCGGTTCCCAGGGTCGCGAATACGGTGAAAATCACGAATGCCAGCGCGACGGCGCGTATCCATCGGGAGAGTCCCTTGGAATTCCACCACGCCAGCAAAACCCACGCCATGTGCAAAGACGGGATGGCATTGCGCGCGCCCTTGACTGGTACCGCCTCCAACACGAGGTGCATGGCTTGCGCCGTCGACAGGGGATGCCAGGGAAAGTTTTGTCCAAAAATGTGGACGGGGCCAGTTGCCGGGACCATGTTGTAGTACACCACTCCCAAGGGACCGGTCACCAGGAATGCCAGCATTACGGGCAAAGCACGCTTGTTTTTTAGCCGGAGCTGGGCGGCATAGACCAACGCCAGCGGCAGCGGCAGCGCAATGTAGAAAAGTAAAGCGGCGAACCTGAACCACAAGTGGCGCGAGAATATTTGCCCCATGAGAAAACTGAATTGCGCGCGCAGGCTGCAATCGACGGTATACAAGTAAAGATCGAACGTCTTGGGATGCAGCGCTTCGGTGTAATCCAGCAAAGTCGAAGCCATGTATTCCGAAACCGCGAACAGGACGGCGGGAAGAAATGCGCATAGAAAAAGCGTGCGGTCGCGAGTGCGCGCCCATATCGTTCGCGTGCCCAGCACGGCCAAGCCGCCCAATCCTAAAAATGAAAATGCAGCCATGAACCGGGGATGGAAGCCCATGACGCGATAGTCGAGTCCCGCCAGGACGAGGCTGCACGCCGCCACGCCCGCGAAGTTGCTCCATGAGGGTTGCACCACCAGCAATGTGACAACCGCGCCGCTCAAGGCCAGGGCCATGAAGGCATCGATCATGGAGGAGTTGTAAAAATCCGCGTTCAGCGAAAGTGCCAGCACGATGGCCAGAAGCGCCACCGTAAGCGCCGTTCTTAGCGCGGCAGCGCGATCGGCCATGCGCTTCCATGTTCCGCCGGTACGGGTTGCAAGGCTTTCGCTTCGGCTCATAGTCGTGCGGCTAGGGTATCAGCCGGGAAAGGCGTGCGCGAAGACTGGCGGGCATCCCATGAGCACCATGGTAATTGCCCAAATTTGCCGTAGACCGCGGCGCCGGTTACCGTCGATTCGCGCCGAGCGGCCCGGCATCGTCTCAGTCAACACCGCTCGCGTTAGAATCGGCTGCGGCGGGCGGTTTCGCGATATTGTCGAAGAGCAGCGAACTTTCGGCCAAGCGAGCCGTCTCCGGCCACCGCCATGTCCACGTCCCGCGAAATACGCGTTGTTACCTTCTGTCTGCTGTTGGCGGCCGTCACTCTCGCCTTCTACAATCCCATCGTCCGCAACCAATTCGTCGATTTCGATAACTTGGCGTATGTTCTGAAGAATTCCCATGTTCAGGGTGGCCTGGCGTGGGCCACGGTGAAGTGGGCGTTCACCACTTTTTACCAGGGAAACTGGCATCCGTTGACCTGGCTGTCTCACGCCTTGGACTGCCAGTTCTTCGGCCTCAATCCGGTTGGCCACCATTACACAAGTCTGCTGCTGCACACGGCGAATGCTGTGCTCCTCTTCCTGCTCTTGCGGCGGGCCACCGCATCCACCTGGCGCAGCCTGGTGGTGGCCGCTTTGTTTGCCCTGCACCCGGTCAACGTCGAGTCGGTCGCCTGGGTTGCCGAGCGCAAGAATGTGCTCAGCGCGCTGTTCTTCCTGCTCGCCTTGCATGCCTACGACCGTTATGTGCGCAGCTCGCGGCGTTATCTGTTCGGGCTGGTGACGGTCCTGTTCGCGCTGGGCCTGATGGCGAAATCGCAGATCGTCACGCTGCCCTTTGTGCTGCTGCTTTGGGACTACTGGCCGCTCGGGCGCATGGCCGCAGCCTCCAGTTCCAGCGGCCCTCCGGCGGCTTCCACTCCACGCTCGTTCGCCTATCTCGTTTGGGAAAAGTCGCCGCTCTTCATTCTTGCCGCGATCGATTCCGTCGTTACCGTGCTAGCCCAGCGCGCCGGCTACACCGTGCGGTCGCTGGCGGATGTCTCGTTGCCGGTACGGCTGGAGAACGCCCTCGTCTGCTATGTCAGATATATTGCCAAGGCGTTTTGGCCGTCGCGGCTCGTTCCCTTGTATCCGCGTCCAGTGAATCTGCTGCCCGCCTGGCAAGTGGTGGGAGCGGCGGCGCTGCTGCTCCTCGTGTCGTTGCTCGTGTTGCGCTGGCGCGGTCGCCGCTATATGCTGGTTGGCTGGTTCTGGTTCTTGGGAGTTTTAGTCCCGATGATCGGCCTGGTCACGGTTGGCGACCAGGCGCTGGCCGACCGCTACGCCTATCTTCCCTTCATCGGTTTGTTTGTCGCGGTCGTGTGGGGCGTGGATGCGCTGGCCTCCGCGCGCCGCATCCCCGGCGCATGGCGCGCCGCCGCCGCGCTTCTCGCGGTCTGCATTCTCGGATGCCTCACCCATCGCCAGCTCGGCTTCTGGCACGACAATGAAACCCTGTGGCGCTATACCTTGCGCGTCACCGAGCGGAACTATGTCGCGCACAACAATCTCGCGCTCGCCTTGGCCAAGCTGGGCAGGTCCGACGAAGCTGTCCGCGAGTTCCGCGCGGGCGCCGCGCTTCACCAATTTCCGCCCGTCGAGTTGCTCGGGCTCGGCGATTACGAATTGCGCGTAGGTCATCCCCAAGAGGCGATCGAGGCGTGCCATGCGGCGTTGCGCGCTTCCAGTTCCGGCGCCTCCGCCGATCCCAAGATCCAAGCCGCCGCGTGGGGCGAGCTGGCTTACGCCCACTTGCAATTGCACGACTACGATCGGGCCGCCGATAGCTGCCAGACTGCTCTCCGCCTGAATCCCGAGGACTCGATTGCGCTCATGGTTTCCGGCCTGCTGGCGCTGCATCACGAGCAGTTTGACGTGGCGGTCGCGCAGTTGGCGCACACCGCGAAAGTCGATCCCAGCGACCTGAATGCCGTTCTCTTGGTGCAAGCTCTGCGCCGCGCCGGCCGCACTGCGGAGGCAGACTCCGCGTGGGCGCAAGTTCAGAAGATTTCCTCCGACCCGCGCCAGGCCCAAATCGAGGCAACACAATTACTCACCCTGGTTGGCCTGAAGCTGATGTAGTGCGTGACCGGAAGAGACGAGACTCACACCGCTGAGACGCCGAGCGCGCCAAGAAAAAACAGGGAAGGTGCCCCAAGTTCGCGCCCGTCTTTTGGGCGCTAACCTGGGTGTAGGACTCGCATTACACTAACTGTAATATGATCTAAAAACAAAAACCTGCATCAAGAGACAAAGCTCCCAGCTACTTCCCCAAAATTCGCCGCGCCAATTCGCCGCGCGGCACCGTCACCTGTTCGCCCGAGGCCAGATGCTTGAGCGCGAACGCATCGGCCTTCACTTCGTTCTCGCCGACGATGAGAATGTATCGCGCTCCCATCTTGTCGGCCGCCTCGAACGATTTTTTCAAGCGAAACGTCTCGTCGCCGAGTTCGACAACAAGATCGGCAGCCGGATAGTGCCGCCGCAGTTCGCGCGCCACGCGCGCCGCTTCGCGATTCATCCCCGCCCCGAGCGGCGCAACGTAAACGTCGGGCTTGCGCGCGACCGAATCCGCCGTCGCCGCCAGCGATAACACCAGCCGGTCTTCTCCGATGGCAAATCCAATTCCCGGAGCCGGCTGCGGACTGCCCAGCGATTCCGCGAGGCCATCGTAGCGTCCGCCGCCCAGGATCGCATTCTGCGCGCCCAGCGCCCCGTGCGTAAATTCAAACGCCGTGCGCGTGTAGTAATCGAGACCCCGCACCAGGCGCGGATTTTCGACGTAGGGGACGCCGACCGCTTGCAGGATGTTCTTTACTTCTGCGTAATGCGCGCGGCAATCTTCGTCGAGAAACTGGCCGATGGTGGGAAGAGTCGCGATAATGGGCTGGTCTTCGGGAACTTTGCAATCGAAAATTCTTAGCGGATTGGTGACAGCGCGGCGCTGGCAGTCGCCGCACATTTTTTCCACGGCGGGCGCGAGCGCCTGACGCAGGGCTTCGTTGAATGTTACGCGGTCGGCGGGGCAGCCCACGGAATTCAGTTCGAGCGTCCAGTCCTTGATGCCGACGCGCTCGAGCAGCGTGGCCAGGAGTTCTAAAAGTTCCGCGTCTCGCGCGGGAGACTGACTGCCCGAGGCCGCGGGGCCAATGATTTCCGCTCCGATTTGATAGAACTGGCGATAGCGCCCTTTCTGCGGACGTTCGCGGCGGAATTGCGGCCCAATATAAAAAAGCTTGTTAAGCCCGCGCTCCCAAAGTTTGTGCTCGATATAAGCGCGGACTACGCCAGCGGTATTTTCCGGGCGGAGGGTCAGGGATTGTGACGATTTGTGGAAGGCACCATGTAGCTTCTCAATAACAATGCCATCTTCTGTCATCGACTCGGAGTTTGCTGGAACCGGCGATGGGATAACCAAACGGCCCCTAACAGTCTCTGAGAAGTGGTTGAGATGGCTTGGAGGACCGTCGAATTTCGACACCGCTTCTGCTAGCGCTTTCATGACCACCTCATCCGCCCGAGTGCTGAACATTACAATCTCAGCGACATGAGTTTCATCGTAAAAGCATGCCAACTCTGTAATACCCTCACCGGGGAAATATGATCCAACCTCTTCGAAGGATTCTCCCGTGTGGGCTCGACGCCATGCGTCGACAAGTGCTGGTCTATCAAAACGTTCGCCATCCTCCCACGTGAACATTTCTTTCGAGACGATGTCTGTCTCTTCGCCGACGCCACGGGCGAAGAGTTCCGTGGACTCGAAAATCGGTGTGCGGATTTCGTGAAAGTTGTAGGCGCGGAAAACGTCGCGCACGGCGGCTTCGACAAAATTCCACAGCGCCGTGTCGGGAGGTAGCAGATCGCGGGTTCCTCGGGGAGATTTGATCATTTGTCTTTGGTCGTCGTTCGCTATTCGCTCAAGTCCGCAGCATTCTCTCACTGTTGCAGGACCTAATTTAGTTTAACGTCGAATCGGCATTTTGCGGATGTGCGTGATGAAACAACCGTCAAACCTCGAAATTGGCGATCCAACTTAAGAACCTGTCCAAAAACTGTTGGGCTTTGAAGGGTACGGGCTTCAGTCCCTGAGGGGGCACGACTTGCGAACCCATTCCCTCAGCGGCTGGAAGCCGCGTCGTTTTGTAGCCTCAATGGACGGGTTGAAGCCCGTCCCCTTCAAAGCGTGAGTTTTAGACAGGCTCTAATTGGAAGCCAGCACGTCGTCGTTGTAATTCACGAGCGCGCGTTTGGGCGTGTCTTTTAATCCTTTCAGCGGCACTTTCTGGTCCACTGAATTGTTCCCGGTCAGGTGCGCGCGTCCCAGGCTCACAACGCGGCCATCCGCCAGTTCCAGGTAGATGGGTACGAGCATGCGGAATTTGTCGTCCACGCCGGATTGCGTGACCTTGAAGTTGAGAACCACGTCGCCGCTGGCGTCTTTTTCGAACGAGGAATCGAGCTTATAAGTGGGCAGCGCAGTGCCGTAGACGTATTCATTAAAGAACCAGTCCAGGCAATGGTTGCCATCGAGGTCCATCTCCGGAGTCATGTGTTTTTCCATCATCGCCTTGAAATCCTCGGTGGTCGCGGCTTTGCCGGAATAAGTCTTCACAAAATCCTGCATGGTGGTCTTGAAATTCTGATCACCCGTCTTGCGGTCCCACATCATCATGCGGACCATGTGCAGAATGTATGCGCCCTTGGGATAGATAAGGCGTCGAGTCACGTCGAATCCCGTACGTGAATTACTGGCGCGATATCCCATGGTCAAGGGACCGGCGTCGATGGCGCGAAAACCTTCGGCGTTGCGCTCGAGCAAAAGCTCGCGTTCGTCGTTCCAGAACTCGGTAAACTTTTTCGGATTTTTTTCGATCATGCTGATGTAAAGGGATGCGGACAACTCGGCGAAGCCTTCGCTCATCCACTGGTCGCGCCCGGAAGCGAACCCGACCGTGTGTCCCCACCATTGGTGAGCGACTTCGTGCGCCGTAACTACTTTCCAATATCCGCGGTCGCCCCAGTCCAGGCCAAGCGAATGGCGAACCGTGGTGTCGAAGTAATAGCAGATCGGAATCCACACCAGTTCCGGCCACGATTGTCCGAAGCTGCATGCTGTCTGCTGTGTGAGTTGCATGTGCTTAAAAAGCGAAGGGCCAAAATAATCGGTATAGAGTTGCACCGCCAATTGGCCTTCCGCCAGCGCTTTTTTGTTCAGCCCAACGGTACTCATCTCGCCCAGCGCGACTTGCGCTCCCATGTGCGATCCCATCGTCGGCAGATCGTTGTTAACCGAATGCTTTAGACTTTGCACCCAGTCGGGAGATTGTTCGTTGGCATAGGACTGGATGAAATATTCGGGCTTGGTGAGCTTGACTTCTTCTTTCTTGAACTTTCCAAAGCTGAATCCAGCCACGGTCTGCGGATTCTCGCTCTTCCACACGGTCACATTCTGACCGCCATCATTGCTCTCGGAGACGAGCACGCCAGTCGCGGCCATTTTCATTCCCTTGGGAATGCGCAGCGTCATGTCATAGAGCGCGTATTCTCCAAAACTCGCGCCCGGCTCGTTCGGATACCAATTCTCGCGGGCCACCGGGAAATAGTTTCCGCCGCCTTCATTGCTCACGGCATCTTTTCCCTCATAGGTAGTCGTAATCGTGATTTTCTCGCCTGCGCTGAGGGCCTTGGGCAGGATGACGGCGAAGTTGCCGTCTTCGTTCTTGTCCTCCTGAATGAAAGACAGAGGTTGTCCGTTGGCGGTCACACTTTGCACACGCAAGGGCCGGAACAGATTGAAGGGTACAACCCGCACGCCGTTGCGCCGTGCCACCATGTCGGTCGCAGCTTTGCCGGAGAGATGGCCGCTCTTTTCGAAGGTCACATCCAGTTGTTGATGTTCAATCTGCATCAGCCTGCCAGTGCTGCCGCGCGCGCGTTCTCCAGAAAGACCGAACAGCGCCCACTCGCCCAACTTGTTTTCATCGTAGGTGCGGAAGCTGACTTGATCGGTTCCGTGGTTCGGCTCGATTTCATAAATTTCTTTATCGTTGTACCGCTTGCCATGGATGAAGGCGAAAAACAGGCCTCCCGGTTCCGGGCCCAACACATCCTCCAGGATGCGCGCTTCCAGATTGTTCTTGAGCTTGTGGCGCGTCGTATTCTGGCTGTCTTTCAGCAAGCCCGCATCGCAATTGGCGGAGGCTGGGCTGCCGCCTTTCTTGATGTCGTCATAGGTCGAATCCGTAAAGCGCAAGACTACGTGATTGAAACTCTCGCTAAACTCGTCCGATTTTGTGAGCAGCTTCAAACTCTTGCGCTCGGATTCGAGCGGCGGGTCGAGAACAAAATTACCGTCGCCCACGAAAACCGCGCCCGTGACCTTGCCCTGTACCGGAGTCACAAAGCACACCGTTCCCGAGTGCAAGTGGAAAGTGCCCGCGTCGCGCTTCAAATCGAAGTTGGTGACGCTCATCGCCTCGCCTCCCAGCGTCAAGTTGCGAAGCTGCTGGTAAGTCGGGTCGGAGTTAGGGGCAGCGGCCGGGCTATCGGCAGCGTAAAGAGAAGAAAATGTAGCAAGCAAAACGATCGCGACAAACATGATCCGAGAAGCCATGGCCGGTAAGAGCCTCCGATAAAGGGTCTTCGATGTAGGAACGAATTTAAGTTCGTGCCAAGGATACAGATCGCGTGATAGGGAAGCAATCGTCGAGTTGCTTTGACGATATTCGGGTGAGGCGAGGGACCCCGCCCAAGCGGAGCTTGGACGGGGTCCCTCGCAGACTGTCGCAGCGGGATTGCTACTTCGCGAAATGGTCGGCGTTTTTTTGCAGGAATTCTTTTTTGTCTTCCGGCAGCTCTTCGGCCACGAAGATCGAATCCGACGTGCATGCGGGGATGCAGGCGCCGCAATCGATGCAGCCTTCGGGATCGATATAAAGCTGGGTCTCGGCTTCAAACTTCGGTTCGTCTTTTTTGGGGTGGATGCAGTCGGTGGGGCAGACTTCCACGCAGAGTTCGTCCTTGATGCAGGTATCGGTGATTACATAGGCCATGATTGCTTCTCCTTGAGAGGGTTCCTTTACTAGGCGCGCTTTTTACCTTAACCAGTGGTGCCGGACTTGGCGGTGACCTCCATCACAGGAGGATGTGTCCCAGTCACCTAGATCAGTGACCGCGGTCACACACGATAAAAGGCCCTGTGTTGTATAAACTTACCAATTGCAATCCTGGAAGCACAGAATTGCCCGGCCTCACCCCACGACCCCACATAGCCGCCCCCAAGCGGCGGGCCGGGCAATCTTACCCGAGTGAACTTCACACTACGGCTGGTGTCACAATTCCCGCCCTCAGGGGCCAGCAGCCTGCGGTGAAACTCGAGGCCATAATCCAGCGCCGAAACGCATATTCATGGAGCAGCGATTACGGCATCGCTAAAGCGATGCTCTGATACGAAACCTTCGCTTTACCGCAGCCTGTGAAATGCGCGCCTTCCTAACAACCATTTCCGAGTTGTCAACCCCGGAAGGCCGCGCCCCAATATGCATCCCCATGAATGTCCGCGTGGTTTAGTAAGCGCGTTGCCCATACTTCCGTTCTCGCGAACCATCAAGCGTGGGTGATGAATTGCACTTTCCCTCCGATGAACATTGCAGGGTCCTCATGTGCGCGACCCGCCTATCCCATGAAAATGCTCACCGTGATTCTGATGCTTGCAGTTGCCGCTAACACGCTGTGCGCGCAAGAAGCGCATTACGCTTTTGCGGCGCATCCCTACGTGACGCGCAGAGATATGGCCGCTTCGCGCTTCTGGACGAAGTCGACGCTGGCGCTGACCGTGCTCGATGGAGCGGCCAAGGCCGCCGACAGTTATGCCACACGCAAGAACATCGATGGCGGGGGAGTGGAAAACAATCCACTGGCGCGTCCGTTCGTGCGCAACACGGCGGTGCAGGTTGTGGCGACAGGGGCGCTGTTTGGCGCGGAAATCGCCAGCGCCTATTGGTTGCACAAGAGACACCACGACCGTATAGCGCGTGCCATGCTGTTGGAGGGCGCGGCCATGAATGGGCTGGGAGCGGCGACCAGCATCAAGCATCGCGTGGCGGATTGGTAGATGAAGACGCGGCTTTAGTTGCGGGCTGAATTCAAGTGGTGCTGCGCGGTGTCGGATGCTTCTTCGATCCGCTAACTAATTCTTGGACTCCTCCACACCATTTCGAAAAATGCGCTATTCGGCCGCCGCGCGCTTCGCCGTCTTTCTGGAATTGTCCGTTTCCGCGGCAACGATGTCCTGGAAAAGCTCGGGCAGGCTTTGCGCGTCGACCACCGAGTGGCCAAAACGCGCGGATTCGTAGGCGCGCGTGAATCTTGCGACCTTCTTTCGCAGCGCGTCTTCCTGAATGGCCGCGACGAAATCCAAGGGCGTTTCGGACGGCGATTTGCGCCAGCCCAGCCGCGCCATGCGGCGCACCATGCGGTCATACCAGAGCGCCGCCGACTGGCGCGGGGCGCGCTCCGGATGCGCTCGCAGACTGTGGTGGCGCAGCCCGCCGATCATGCGCCGGAAATTCAGCAGCGCGATCGCGGCGGCCGCGAACGCGAAAAAACTTCCCAACCAGCGCGCGGGAAATTTGGCGAAGCGCTCATGCGCCCGCCGCGTCCAATGCATCATGGCTTGATGCTGGCGTTCCATCCAGCGGCGCGCTCCATCGAAGAACTGGCGGCTACTGGTGGCGGCATCCTTCCCTAAAGCGCGCTGGTGGCTGGAGTCGTAGTTGACGATCCATTCGCGCCAGAAGGATGCGGCCGCATCCAGGTAGAGTTGCATTCGCGACCAGCCGGTCCGCGGCGGCAGGCTTGCCGCCGGAGTTGGATCGAAACTTGTCCAACCGTATCCGGGGAAATACGCCTCGACCCAGGCATGGGCATCGCTGGCCCGCACCACATACTGGCCGGTGAGGTCGTTGAATTCACCGCCGCGGAAGCCGGTCACGATGCGCGACGGGATGCCTAAAACGCGCAGCATGACCGCCATGGAACTGGCGAAATACTCGCAGTGGCCGCGCTTGCGCTCGAAGAGAAAGTTGGCCAGTGGATCGCGCGGCGGAAGCAGCGGCAATTGCAGCGTGTATCCGAAGTGGGATGATAGATACCGCTCTACCGCGGCAGCTTTGTCATAGTTGGTGGGCGCCGCGGCGGCGATTTCCTCCGCCAAATGTGCAATGCGCGGATCGAGGGACGGAAGTTTCAGGTACTTTTCCATGCCCGCGGGCGCGGTGTTCGCGGCGAGAGGAAGCTGGGCGCTGTCGTTCATGGAAACGATCTCGGGCAATTGCGACACGGCTTCGTAGCGATTGATGGAACGGTCGGCATCGAGGTTGTAGACAGATCCTCCAGCGTCCATGCTCACTTGCCGGAAATTTCCCGAGAGACTGCGCGGCCACTCGGCCAGAAAAAAGACGTTGGTCCCAATCGGCTCCATCAGGACGCGATAACGAATGGAACGGCCCGCGAGTGGCGCGGCGCCGCGCGCGCCCAGCACAGGCGCCAGCCGATAGCTGCCATCTCCCGAGGGTCGCATCGGGACTTGCGCGAACGAATTCGCCCAGGTCCTGCCGTCAAAGGCGCTCAGGGCAACCCCGCGCCACTTCAAGTCGTAAAGGCCTTGTGGATCGTTCTCGATCTCAATGTGCATCACGACCGCGCTGGACTGCTGGATCTGACCGATGCGGCCCAGTTGCACGCGGTCGGTGAAGCCGGTGGAGACATCGCTCGCCGAAGTGTAGGCGCTCAGGTAGCGCGATGAAACGCGAGGAAGAAAGAAAAAAATCAGGAAGCTTCCGGCCAGAATCATCAGCATGAGCGCGGGAGCGATGGCGAGCAGTGCACGGACCATGCGCTGGGCAGGGGAGGGAACGCTGGGCGAGGCAACGCGTGGAGTTTGCGCGTGGGTACGCACGTTGTTTCGCTCGTTGGCGACGGAGTGGCGCATTTCCATCAACACGAAAGTGACGATGGCAATCAGCAGGAAGCCCGCGAAAGAAAACAGAAACACGCTGCCGACGGTGAGCACGGCGGCTGACAGCACCATGAGAAACGAAAGCACCGCGAGCAGGTAGTGGTCGCGCGTCCGCTGCAACGAAAATAGCCGGACGACGATCAAGAAGAGCACCAGGTGAACGCTTGCCGCCACAAAGCTGCGCGAAAGAAGAAAGTAGTCGGCGAGATAGACGAAGACGTAAATCAGCGTTAGCCAAGTTGTCCAGCGTTCGGGAATGGCGAAGGCACGCCGCGCCGCAAGCTGGAATCCGCGCAGCGCCAGCGCGAGCGAGACCAGAAGCACTGCCGGAAGATCGAGCCCTCCGGTCGAAGCCAGCGTGCCGAAGCCGGTGAGCACGAGAAGATAGAGCGCGACATTGAAGTAGCGCTCGATGGCTTGGGCCATCGTGGTCCCGCTCGTGTTGGTGGAAGCTGCGGTCACGATAACTTCTATTCTTGGCGAAACCGGAGCGGAAGGGAAGTGGCCGCGGTAATAGAATGACTTGAGATTGCAAGTTTTAGAACGCAGGGGAATCGCATGACTTGTTGGATGAAATTGCGCCGTGTGTTTGTAATGACGGTCTGCGCGTTGTGCATGATGGTGGTATCTCCGCAGTCCAGAGCGACGGACAAGGACAAGACGGACCGGCAGGTTGCGATTACCATCGACGATCTACCGGGTTCGACCATGGCTCCGGCTACGACGATCGCGGATATAACCGCCAATTTGCTGGGAACGCTGCGCGATCGAAAAGTTCCCGTAGTCGGATTCGTCAATGAGCGGGGGCTCTATCGCTTCGGAGAAGTCGATGCGCGCATCAAGGCGCTGCAGATGTGGCTCGACTACGGCTTTGAGCTGGGCAATCACACTTACAGCCATTCGTCGCTCAACCACTCGGGATTGCGAGCGTGGGAGGACGACGTAGTGCAGGGCGAGAACGTGACGCGGCTGCTGCTGGCCGAGCGCAAGATGAAGCTGCGCTACTTCCGGCATCCGTTTCTTGATATGGGCAGCGATCTTCAGACGCGGCGTGAAGCCGAGGCGTTTCTCACCGAGCGCGGCTACCGTGTCGCTCCCGTAACGGTCGACGCTTGGGATTGGATGTTCGCCAAAGTTTACGACGATGCCAAGCGGCGCGGAGATGCGGCGCTGCAACAGCAAGTTGTGCAGGCCTATCTGACCCATAGCGATTCCGTTTTCGCATACATGGAGCAACTGGCAAAACAGACCATTGGATATGAGCCCAAACAGGTCCTATTGCTGCATTTCAATCAACTGGAGGCCGATCACATCGGCGAATTGTTGGAGCTATTGCGCAAGCGGGGATACCGGTTCATCACGCTGGAAGATGCGCTGAGCGATCCTGCCTACGGATTGCCGGACACTTACGTTGGAGACGTGGGCAGGAGCTGGATTGAGCATTGGGCGATCACTCTCGGCAAACCTCCGCAAGGAGCACCGGCGATTCCACAGTGGGTGACCGACCTCTGGAACGCGCCTGCGCAAGCGCCGCAAGCGACGGCCCCGCCGGCGCCGAAGCCGTAGCATATCGGGTTGTTCGTGGAGCGACGGGCACGCTCGCGGGCCCGCCAGACTTCTTGCAAACAACTTTTACGTTCGAACACCGCGCTCGGCGCAATCGGGCTCGGGGCAGGCGTAGGTCACGGTGTTGCGCTTACGATCGTAGCTGACGATGAACATGGGGCGTCCGTGGCGATCGCAGATGGGCTGATTGGGAGTGAGGACGGGCGACTCTCCGCGCTGGGGCGTGGTGTAGCCGATACGCTCGCCAAAGCAGCGGTGGCAGAACTTGTCGGTGCAGCGGAAGTACTCGATGGAATAGTCGGCGTTATAGGGAGCGAGCGCCGGCTCCATGGTGCGGAGGTGCTGGTCGCAAAGGGGCAGGATGTCCGTCCTCATGCGAAGCGAGTGTAGCACTTACAGTGCTCTTGTAGGGACGGGTGCCCCGCGAGCGCGCTCTGGGCGGAGTCGAAAGGTGCAAGCCAGCCGCAACTCGGCGGTTGCCTGTGGTCACGGCGACCCTGGATTCGCTATAGAATTTCAAAATGACGACCCTCGAAATGATGACGCTCGGGACGACGGCCAACGCACGGCCACTTTCTGGAAAGACCATGCTGGTGACGGGAGCGGCGAAACGCCTGGGCCGCGCCATTGCCCTGGCTGCGGCGGAAAACGGCGCGGACGTGGCCATTACGTATCGCGAGTCGGAGCGCGAGGCGCGCGCAGTGGTTGGAGAGCTGGCGCGGCATGGGGTCGAGGCGCTCGCCGTCGGCTGCGATGTCGCCGACGAGGAGAGCGTCCGCGAAATGGTGAAGGAAGTGGCGAACGAACTCGGCGGGATCGACGTGCTGGTGAATAACGCCGCCAACTACGAGACCGTCGAGTTTGAGAAAATCACGGTGACGCAGTGGGACGCGATGTTTGCGTCGAATGCGCGCGGCCCGTTTTTGGTGTCGCGCGCGGCGCTGCCGTACTTGAGAAAAAGAAGGGGGCGCATCGTCAATATGGGTTCGCTGGGCGGGCTGCGGCCGTGGGCGGCGCATGCGCACTATTGCTCGTCGAAAGCGGCGGTCCACATGCTGACCAAGGCGATGGCGAAAGCGCTCGCGCCGGAGATTGCGGTGAATGCGGTGGCTCCGGGAACGATCGACTTGGGCGAAAAATCGGCGGCGGCGTTCATGAAAAAGATGGCCAAGCAGACGCCGATGAGGCGCAATGGAACGGCGGCGGACATCGCCGCGGCCGTGATGTTTTTTGCCACGGCCCCAAAGTTTATTACCGGGCAAGTGCTGGCGGTGGACGGCGGGTTGGGGTTGTAGGGACCGATTTGTTTCCTGCCGGGATTCACGTATCGTTCGTTTTCGCGTATCGTTGCTCTTTGCTCTTTCGACATTGAGCTTTCTCATGACACGATCCATTCGAGGCGCGGTCTCTCTTTTTCCAACAATCTTTCTGACCCTCCTTATAACCATGTTCTGGGCGGATTCTCCTACCCTTGCTCAAGATTTTCCCGAGTACGGCGGCCACGAGCTCCAAGTGTGGACCGGCGGCGGTCACTCGGTCCCGGGCGGCACCAAGGATACGAGCGTGTGGAACGCTGGCGTCCGCTATGGATGGATTTTGACCGACCCGCACGGCCCGGGCTTTCTCAACGGACGATTCGAGCTGGCGGTGGATGCAGTGCCGGCTTTCGTTGTCTTCCAACGCGCCAACACAGCGTATGGGGCAGGAGTGAATCCGGTGGGGCTGAAATGGATTTTCGCCACGCGGCGGCATGTCGCTCCATTTATCGAGTTGAATGGCGGAACGCTATTTACTACCCACCAAGTGCCTCCGAAAACTTCGGCTGTGAACTTCACGCCGGGCGCGGCGTTCGGGATCTATTTTCTCGGCGAGCGTGCCTGGTCGTTGGATATTCGCTACCTGCACATATCGAATGCGGGGCTGACGGTGCCGAATCCGGGAGTGAACACGGTGCAGGTGCGGCTGGGGTTGGGGAAATTTTTTGGAAGGAAGTAGCGGGGAACGGGGTCCGGTTTGGACGGGAGAACCCCGTCGGTACGGAGCGGGCAAGCTGCATATTTCCCAAGGCGCGTTGCACATTGCAGCTTGAAGAAGTGGGAGATTGGGACGATTTGTTTACTGGTTAGTACCCCCTACCCCACCTCCCCACCTGTCTAATGGAATCATGGGGTTGGCGGGGGATTTTTACTTTGGTCATTGAAACTAAAGGACTTATATTAAAGTATTCCGGAATAAGGACTTAGCGGAAATGGGCAGTGAAAAGTGGGAAATTTTCCAAATTCAGCTGTCAGTTGCCTGTTGCCAGTTGCCAGAAAAACCTTACCGAGCTGCGCTCGGCTGGCGGACAGGAGTGTCCGCCCTACACGATAAAAAGGGTGCGGGGAGAAATCCGCACCCTTTTTGATCTCTAGTTCTATTGTAACAAGTTGGAGGGGGATACACCGACAGATTTGGGGGAATTATTTTCCGTGGCTGTGCAATGAGTTACGGGGAAAAGCGGGGGAATGGGGGGTTGACAAGATTGAAGGGCGCTGTTCGCTTTTGTCTTTTCCAGCATTTTCGGGGGGCGTGGGAAGCAGAGCCGATTCGAGTTTTTTGCGGGGGAAGTCAAAAGCGGTAACCACAGGGTACACAAAGGAACACGGGGGAAGGCTGGTACGCTTTGCATCTACCCAGGTTAGCGCCCAAAGAACGGGCGCGAACCTGGGGCACCGACTATTCGCACCGGCTATTCGCTACTTGAGCAGCGCCGAAAGGAGCTGGTTGACGGCGAAGGCGGCGGCGTAGGCGACCACCGTCATATAGGCGAACTGGAGGGCGGGCCACTTCCAGCTATTGGTTTCGCGGCGAACTATGGCCAGAGTTGAGGTGCACTGCATGGCAAAGGCAAAGAAGACGAGCAAGGCCATGGCCCCGGCGAAAGTGAGGTCTTGACTCAACGCGTTTTGCAGCGTCATGGAGTGGGTTGCCGGGGCGGTGCCATAAATCGTGCCCAGGGTGCCGACGATGACTTCGCGCGCGATCACGGAGGTCAGCAGGCCGACGCCGATTTTCCAATTGAAGCCGAGCGGACGGATGAGCGGTTCAATGCCATGGCCGAGGTGGGCGATGGCGCTCTGCTCTAGTTGCGGAGCGTGGCCATTGTGCAGGGGAAGGTGAGTCAGGACCCAAACCAGCAGAGAGACGGCCAAGATGTAGGTGCCCGCCTGACGCAGAAAAATTTTTGCGCGGTCAAATAGGCGAAGGCCAATCGAATGCCAAGTTGGCCAGCGGTAATCGGGAAGCTCGAGCACGAAGGGAGCGGCAGAGGATTTGAGCACCGACGACTTGAGGAGCTTCGCAGTAACGATGGCGGCAAGAAATCCCAGTACGTACAGCGAAAGCATGGCACAAGCGCGGGCGCCGAGGAGTACGCCGACGACCGGGCGATTGGGAATAAAGGCCGCAATCAGCAAGGTGTAGATGGGCAGCCGGGCCGAGCAGGTCATGAAAGGAGCGACGAGAATGGTGGCGATGCGGTCGCGCTTGTTCTCGATGGTGCGCGTGGCCATGATGGCCGGCACGGCGCAGGCGTAGGCGGATAGAAGAGGAATGAAGGCCTTCCCGTTCAAACCCACGCTGCGCATGGTGCGATCGGCAATCAGCGCGGCGCGCGCCAGGTAGCCGGAATCTTCCAGCAGTCCGATAAAGAAGAAGAGCAGAAGGATTTGAGGCAGGAAGACGAGGACGGAACTCACGCCCTTCCACAGGCCATCCAGCACAAGCGATCGGAGGATACCGTCGGGAAGTAAGGGCGCAGCTTGCTGGCCGAGCTTGGTGAGCAGGTCCTGAAACGCCGTGCTCAGGGGCTGGCCGAGTCCGAACACGGTTTGAAAAACGGCGCCGACGACGACGACAAAAATGAGCGGGCCCCACAGCTTGTGCAGAAAGATGTCGTCGAGACGGCGGCTCCAAACGCTGGGAAGATGCTGCCGGTAATCGATGCGGCGGCCAACCTGGCTTGCCCACTTCCGGCACTGTGGAAGATCATTGATAACTGGGATAACTGGGAGCAATGCGTCGGGACGGCGATCGTGGTCCTGGCGCAGGAAGCGGTCCACGGCGTCCAATCCCGTTCCCAGGGTTGCGCTCACCATGGCAACGGGCGCGCCCAGTTCCGCGGCGAGTTTGAGAACGTCGAGCGAGCCACCGCCCTTGGCAAAAACATCCGCCATATTCAGGAGTACGAGCGTGGGCAGACCCAAGGCGATTACGGGCTTTGCCAATACGAGGTGGCGCGAGAGGTGGGTGACGTCAAGCACCAGTAGGACCGCATCGGGGCGAGGCAGGCCGTCCATTTTGCCGGTGAGCACGTCGACGGCGACGCGTTCATCGTCGGAATAAGGGGTCAGGCTGTAGACGCCGGGCAGATCGACGATCCGGATCTCGTGACCGGCGCCAGCCAGTAGGCCCACGCGCTGCTCGACCGTTACGCCCGGGTAATTGCCGACCTTTTGGCGAAGGCGGGTGAGGCGATTGAAGAGCGTCGACTTGCCGGAATTGGGCGGGCCGATCAAGGCCACGGTGCGGATTTCGCGGCCCGATCTCTCTGGGAGTTCCCCGAGTGTGGTGACGGCGGACTCGGACGAATGACAGTTCACGGTAAATCACCCAATGGCGAAATCCAGCCGCGCCGGACCATGATGCGGCTGGCGGTCTCGGCGCGCAAGGCGATTTCGGTCCCGTCCACGGAATAAACGCTGGGGTCGCCCAAGGGAGCGCGGCGGGAAAATCGGACGTGCACTCCTGGAACAAAACCGACGCGCATCAAAAATTGCTGATCGGCCGGAGGCAGGGAGATATGGTCGATGGTGCCCGACTCTCCGGGGCCGAGATTGGTGAGCGGGACTGAGGCGCTTTCGCGGAACGTCATGGTCAATGTCAACGACTGGAGCATGGGTTGAATTGTATGAAAATGAAATTCATTTTCATTATCAATAGGATACGGTTTTGGCGGACTACGGTCAACGCGCTGAATCACCTATCGCTGTGATTTGCGTCACGCGGGGAAATGGGGGCATTGAACGGAAAGCGCGGACGGATTACTGTGTAAACCATGCAAGGGCTGAGGGTGGTGCTGATTGCCGTTTGGGCAGCTTTGGCGGTGGGGCAAGGCGTCCGTCACTGGGCACAAACTGAAAAGGAAACCATCTGGCGCGGGCGCTACAAGAACTGCGATTACGGCTATACGGTCATTCTGCCGGAAGGCGTCGTGGCCCACAATGGCCTCCCTCCCAGCCCCAATCACGGCTTCCTCGTTTCGGCACGAGATCCCGGCACAACAGCCCAGGTGACGTGGGCAGAGCCACGACTTATTTCCGTATACAACAGTTACGATGCAGCAGAAGCCGGAAGCGCCCGTGCATATTTGAACCAATCCAGGGATAAGAACGAGGAAGTTGTGGAAACTAAGGATCTCACGTTCAAAGGACTCCCAGCGGCATACGGCCACTACCGTGTCAAGCAAGGGACGGGTCAGGTGGAGAAAGTCAAACTGGTTCTTTACCGTAAGGGTGCGAGGGAGCTTTCGAATATTCTCTATGAAGTCAGCCTGGCGACTTCTGCGGAATACTACAGCCAGGATTCAGTCCTGTATGAAAAGATCCGCAATGGCTTTAAGGTTCTTCCTCCACCCAAGGGCGAATGCTCGAACGATTAGTGGACTCAGAGTATTTTTAGAAACCGTCGAGCCTTGTCCAAATCTGGGAAGCACTTTTCTTCGGCGTGGAACTCGCGCGAATGGACGCACCGCCGGCTGCCTCGCAGTTTGACTGGGTGTTTTAGGTGCAGCATTTCGTGGAAGAGGATGTATTCGACGGCGCAGCGCGGCACGCTGGGGTTGTCGAAGACGCGGCTGACGACGATGGTGTTGTGGGCGGGATCGTAGTGGCCGAGGCTGCGGCGGGCGTGGTTCTGGCTCCAGGTAAGTTGCGGGCGTCGCATGAGTCCGTGGAAGAAGCGGCGGTTGAGATCGTCGAAGATTTCTTCCAGATGGTAGTGGTGGCCGCGGGGGGAGTGGATGTGCTTGCGTCCGCGCATCTGGCGGACGAGGCGGGCTTTGGCGGCAACGTCGTGGCTGGCAACATAGCGGCGATAGCGGGCGTTTTCGGCACGATCGACCGGCTGGCGATAGAGCTTGGCGAGCAGGATGTGGGCGATGGCGTGGAGCACGGCGTCAGGCGCGCCTTCGAGCAGGTCGGAGAGGCGAGCGTAGATCTCTCTCTGGCGCAGGCGGATGGTGTTGCTGATGGAGACGAAAGGATAGAAACGAACGTGCAGAGGCGGCGCGGGTGCGCGAGGCCGGAGTTCGCAGTAGGCTTGGTGAAAAATTTCGCTGAGCTTGGGAGACACGTCGAGAAAAGATTAGCACGGCTCGCCATCGTAACTGAGATCGCCGAAAGCAAAAAAGCCGACCACAGAGGACACAGAGGTACGCAGGGGGTAGCTTAGGGCCTTCCTGTGTACCTCTATGTCCACTGTGGAAATAATTTTGCCGCGCCCGCTGGCGTTCTATTTCTTCTTTGGGTGCTTCATGTACGCCTCGACTTCGGCGACGGTTTTGCGGTGGTCGCCGGCGCTGGAGTCGACGGTATCGAGCGCGTCGGTCAGGAGAAATTCGTACTGGCTCGCCTCGGCGGCGTTGGTGTTGGCGGAGTTCTTGAGGGCGCGCAGTTTGGACTGAAATTCGGTGTCGGCCTCGATGATCGCTTTCAGCGGCTTGCGAATATCGTTTTTGCGGCCGACGTACATTTCGATGTTGTCGTTGAGTTCATCGTAGACGGCGAGGAAATCGTCGAGCATGTCGTGGGTCTGGCGGCCGCGCTCGGTCGTTTTCGGATTGCTGCGCATCTGTTCAAGCTTTGTCATGCGGTCCCGGGCGAATTGCACGTAGAGTTTTAAGCGTACATCGGGGTCGAGCATGGCATCGCGGAGCTGGTCGATTTCAAGCGGATTGAGGGGGTCGCGGCGGCGCTGGGCCGCGAGCGGACGAAGGAGCGGGAGCGCGAGCGTCAGCAACAGCAGCAGTGCAAGGCCGAGTCCGGCGCGCGGACGCCGGTGCCAGCGCAAGCAGACGCGCCGCTTCATTTCTTCTCCTTCTTTTTTTCCTGGGCGAACATCGCTTGGAGGAGAGTAGTGCGGACGTCTTCCAGCCGCCGGATGGCTTGATCGACCGGGGCCTGATCGTCGAAGGCGAGAGTGCGTTTGATGTCACGCAGCTTCTCCGCCATTTTTCGGACGTCAATCTCGACATTCTTCAGATGTTTTCCAGTTTGCGTGGACGCGTCGCGGGCTTTTTCGGAGTAGGTCGCAATGTCCTCGACGGCGGCCATGGCCTGGGTGGAGTTGCCTTCCCGGTAGAGTGTGTCGGCGGCGAGAAGCTGGCGCTGCGCGATCCTCATGCCGAGGACGGCGCGGTCTTCGAGACGGAGATGCGCATCATCGAAGTGCGCCTTGAGTTGTTCCACGGTTTCGTCCTTGGCCGCGGCGTAGGCGGAGGCGAGCGCGAAGAGAAGCACGTATAAGGCAAGGCGGCGCATGGCAGTCAACGCTTCCTCGGTTCAATGGCGATCAGGCGGTGGGTAGCTTGCCACTCCTGATCGGGGAACTTCCCGTTGGCAACATCCAGAAAACGATGATAATCGACAGCGGCCTGTTTGTAGTCGCGCAAGTGATCGTAGGCGGACGCCCGCAGAAAAAAACAGATGGCAGGCATTTCCTCATTTAACAGGGCGCGCCCATTGAGGGCCCGGATGGTGAGTTCGTAGTTCTTGTTCTCGCTGGCCGCAAAGGCCAGATCGACGTAGACATCGGGCCAATCGCGCTTCAGGCGGACCGCCGTCAGAAACTCCTGTTCGGCTTCCGGGAATTTTTTCTGCAGCAGAAGGGCCTTTCCCAGCCCACGGTGCAATTCCGGATCTTTCGGCTGGGCAGCGGCCAGCGCGCGATATGCGCTTTCCGCGAGATCGTTTTTTCCGGCGCTGGCATAGAGGGCGGCAATTTCGCGTTGTACATCGGAATCGGCCGGGGCGAGTTTCAGCGCAGTCTGGAGTTCCGCGATGGCGTCGTCGTTCTTACCCTGCGCGGCGAGCACGCGCCCCAGTTGCAGATGAATACCGGCATCATCGGGACGCTCGGCGGCCAAACGGCGCAGCAGCGGCTCGGCGTCGGCGATGCGTCCCGACTTCATGTAAATATTGGTGAGGCCGATGGCGGCTTCCATGATTTGCGGATCGGTTGATTTCGTATCCGTGCCGTGCGGAGCCTTGCCATTAGGATCGAGCGCGAGCGCTTGCTTGTATTCCGCTTCGGCATCGGAGAATTCCTTTTGCCGCTCGTGCAACAGACCGGCGGAAAGATGCGGCTCGGGATCTTTCGGTGTGAGCTCGGCGGCTTTGCGGTAAGCCTGGAACGCGTCTTCCGGCTTTTTGGTTTCGAGCAGATGCGCCAGCGCGAGCCAGGCGCGGGCCTGGCCTTCTTCGACGTGAGCCGTGGGTTTGAGCGTTGTGGCAGCGCGCAGGAATTGTTCGGCCTCGGGATTGTTGGCGCGGACGAGCATCAGTCCCAGGTTGAGGTTTGACTCAAAAACATCGGGCTTGGCGGCGACCGATTTGCGGTAGGCGGCGATGGATTCGTCGGCGCGGCCGAGGCGGTTGAGGACGAATCCGAGATCGAACCATGCTTGATAGGACCAGGCCTGATCGTTGTTGGGACCTTTATCGAGCGCCTTTTTCAGCAGTGCTTCCGCCGCCGCGAAATCGTTTTTCTGGATGGCATCTTCCGCCTGCGCAATCTCCGGCGGCGTGTCGTCGATACGCTCTTTATAGTGACGGACGGTGGTGTGAGTTTGGGCGACGACAACGCCACAGACCGCTAGCCATGCGGCAATGAGCAGGACCGTATTGGTGAAAGTGTGCTTCATGCGTGGGCCATCCTCACGGCGGTAGCCGGTGCTCACTTCGATATTTGCGATGGCTGCCACAGGTTCTTCTCAGGGATTGATTTTTTTCGCACTCGGCTCCAATACCACCAATTCCGCTGCTCCTTCGGCAAGTTCGGGTCGCGTGCCTGTGCGACCGCGCAACGCAATACGTCGAGGCAACAGGGATCGTGACGGACACCTGTCAGATCGCATAGCCTCTCGTACAATTCCCGGCCATCGCTTTCCGCCAATTCCGACACCGAATGGATTCCCAATTGAACAAGATCGTTGAGCGTTGCCGGCCCCACACCCGCGAGATCTTTCAATTGGCGAGTGTCTTCAAGAACAAGTTCTTCCTGGTTTTTCATGGCGGGTTTCATTGTTTACTCCAACCCAAGATACGCAGGTTCAGTTTACCTCGCGATTGCGTGCGCCGCTGCCGTTCAATACCCGCTTTAGATACTGTCCAGTGTATGAGTTTTTCAACTCCGCGATGGCTTCGGGCGGGCCGAAGCCAACGACGTTTCCGCCGCAGTCACCGCCTTCCGGGCCCAGGTCGATGACCCAGTCCGCGGTCTTGATGACTTCGAGATTGTGTTCGATGACGACAATCGAGCCTCCCGCATCGATGAGGCGGCGAAACGCGGAAAGCAACTTACTAACATCGTCGAAGTGCAGGCCGGTCGTGGGCTCGTCGAAAATGTAAAGCAGGTGGGGCTTGCGGCGGGGCGCGTCATTGCCCGCAACAGCACAGTCCGCAACAGCACGGCCCTCGCCGGAACGGCCGACCGGGCGCGCGCCTGGTTGAAGATGCGCGGCCAGCTTCATGCGCTGCGCTTCGCCTCCCGAGAGCGTCGTCGCCGACTGGCCCAGGCGCAGGTAGCCGAGCCCAACTTCATCGAGCACGCGCAATTTTTCCGTGAGCCGGGGAAAGTCGGCGAAGAACTTCAGCGCCTCGCGAATGGTGAGGTTCAAGACCTCGTGAATGTTCTTGCCTTTGCAGCGCACTTCGAGCACTTGCGGCTTGTAGCGCGAGCCCTTGCATTCGTCGCAAACCAGCTCGACATCGGCCAGAAATTGCATTTCCACCGTGACCGTGCCGTCGCCCTGGCAGTTTTCGCAGCGACCGCCGGGAACATTAAAAGAAAAATACCCGGCGGGAAAGCCGCGTTTCTTGGCTTCCGGCAGCGAGGCGAATACTTCGCGAATGATGTCGAATGCCTTGATGTAGGTGACCGGATTCGAGCGCGGAGTGCGGCCGATGGGCGATTGATCGACGAGCACGACTTCGTCGAGATACTCGTCGCCTGCGATGTCGTCCCACAACTTGGCCGAAGCGCCGCCATTCGAGCCATTCGTCTGTCGTTTGGCGATCGCGAGCGCGCGATAGAGAACGTCATGCAGCAGCGAAGATTTTCCCGAGCCCGACACGCCCGTGATCGCCACCAACATGCCGAGCGGAATTTCCAGATCGATGCGCTTCAAGTTGTGGGCGCGAGCGCCAGTGATGCGGAGTTTGTGCGCTCCCGGCTGCCGCCGCCGCGCAGGAATCTGGATGCGAAGTTCGCCGGCGAGATAACGGCCGGTGAGCGAGTGCGGCATTTTCACGATCTCGTCGTAAGTGCCGGCGCCAACGACCGCGCCGCCATTTTCTCCCGCGCCGGGGCCGAGGTCGAGAATGCGGTCGGCGGCGCGCATGATGTCGGGATCGTGCTCGACGACGAGAATCGTGTTTCCCAGATCGCGCAGGTCGTGCAAGATTTTTATGAGGCGGTGCGTATCGCGGCTGTGCAGGCCGATGGAAGGCTCGTCGAGCACATAGAGCGTGCCCACCAGTCGAGAGCCGAGAGAAGTCGCAAGCTGTATGCGCTGCGCTTCGCCGCCCGACAACGTCGAGGCGAGACGGTCGAGCGTGAGATATTCGAGCCCCACGTCGTTGAGAAAGCGCAGCCGTTCCCGAAGTTCGACCAGCAGCCGCTCGGCAATCGCGGCCTGTTGCGGCGTGAGCGTGAGTTGAGCGAAGAAGCGCGCCGCTTCTTCCACCGTCATGGCGCACACTTGGCAGATATTTTTGCCGTCGATCTTGACCTGCCGCGCTTCCACGCGCAGGCGCGTGCCGCCGCAAGTCGAGCACTGCGAGTAACCGCGATAGCGGCTGAGAAAGACGCGGACGTGCAGCTTGTACTTCTTGCGTTCGAGATACTGAAAGAACCCGCGGACGCCGCCGAATCCACGGCTGCCATCGACAATCAGCCCCTGCTGCGCGGCGTCGAGTTCACACCACGGCACGTCCAGCGGAATTTCGACTTGGCGAGCGAAGCGTTTGAGGTCCGTGAACAGCGGCCTATACTTCGGTTTCGTCCAAGGCTCGATCGCGCCTTCGTTCAGCGTCTTGCTTTTGTCGGGGATGACGAGATCGAGGTCGATATCGATGGTGTTGCCGAAGCCCTGGCAGCGCGGGCAAGCGCCGTAAGGATTGTTGAAGGAAAACAGGCGCGGCTCGGGCTCTTCGCAGCGGCTGCCGTCGTTCTTGCACTCGAAGCGATGGGAAAAACGCAATCGTTGAGGGGTTTCGTCATCGCCGTTTCCATCGCCGACGCGCGGGACCGTTTCGAAAATGACTTCACCCGCTTCGCGATATCCGATCTCGACCGCATCGACGATGCGCGAGCGCTCACCGGCGGAGACGACGAGGCGGTCCACCAATCCAAAGACCGGCTGGGAAAAATTCACGTCGAGCAAAGATTCCGGAGTCGAAAACTCGAAGACCTGTCCGTTCTGAAAGAGGCGATTGAAGCCGCGTTTGCGCAGATCGAACAGCCGCACCTTGATCGCATCCGATATCGAGCCAAAGCCCGCATCGGAAGGCTGCGCCGATTCCGGCGCCTTTTTCTTGGCGCGAGATTTCTTGGCGGTTTTGTCATCCGCAGCCAACGCCGAAGCCGCAGATGACGCCGGAGAAATGTGCGCCTGAATCGGAAACAACACGTTCAGCCGAGTGCCATCGCCCAGCGCGAGCAAGCGGCCGGCGACTTCGTCCACCGTATCTTTCTTCACTTCCTGGCCGCATTGCAGGCAGTAAGTGCGCCCAATGCGGGCAAAAAGCAGGCGCAGGTAATCGAAGATTTCGGTGGCTGTGGCGACGGTGGAGCGCGGATTGCGCGTCGAGTTTTTCTGTTTGATGGCAACCGCGGGCGCGATCCCGTCGATCATATCGACGTCGGGCTTCTCGATCCGCTCCAAAAACTGCCGCGCATAAGCCGACAGCGACTCGACGTACCGGCGCTGCCCCTCGGCGTAGATCGTGTCGAAGGCGAGCGACGATTTGCCGGAGCCGGACACTCCGGTCACGACCGTCAGCGTGTTGTGCTCGATCTCAAAATCGATGTTCTTGAGGTTATGGACCCGGGCCCCGCGAACAACAATGCTTTCCGTTGACATCTTCCCCTGCACCACAGACGGACCAAAACGAGCAACCGAATCTTTCTATTATAAAGGGTCGTTGGGCGTTAGTTGTCGTTGAGATTCTTGTTTGGCTGCCTCTCCAACTTTGTCATCCAGCGTCGTTATGCGTTCAGGCGAAACGAAGGACCTATGTTTCCGAATTCGCCATGCACGCCGCGAAAAAGATTGACTAGGCCGGTAACCGGTGTATACTGCGTCGACAATTAAAGGCGATTTTCGCACTGGGCCACGCAGCACATCTTAACTGGAGGTTTCCCCATGGCCGCAGTTCCTCGCTTGCAATGCCGCTACACGCTCTTGTGCTCGCTTGTCTTAGCATTGTTTTTCTCTGCCTTGGCCGCGAATGGGCAACAACTCACGCCTGCGCAAATCAAAGCCCTGCCCGAATGTTCGCTCGCTAAGACCAACAATAGTTGCAAACTCATCATTGACCGTTCAAACCCCGTGGCCCCTTCCGTGGTCCAGATGTATTCAAACCAGGCGCTCACCGTAGTAGTAAAGAACCCGAAACCCTACGAATGGTATTTTCTGGATTACCAAACCGGACAAGCGACCCTTACGCCCGACGTCGCGTCGAGTATTGTGCAAGGCTTGCTGCCTTCTTTCGCTAAAGCCGGCGAGTTTCACGTGCGGGTTATTGAACACCCAGAGATTGATCCGTGTGCGAGCCTATCAAAACAAGGACTGCCGGCAACACCAGTTACCGTACCAAGTGGTTGCGATATTGCTAAATTCGTAGAGGGTTACGAGAATGATCTTGTTTCCTTTGCCAAAAAAGCGGACGGAATCTATCGAGATCTCGAACCTTTTGTGTCGCCCGACTCCCATTTGCCCACACCTTCGAATGACGCCCGCAAAGATCTGGACACAATCCAAAAGGAAATAGAAAAATTATTGCCAGACGAATTTCGGCTATCCGGAGATATCACGGTCATTTCCACTAACCTCAAGGCGCTTTCTCCAGTGAACGCACAAGAGCCAACCGCTAAGGAAAAGGCGGAAGAGTTGACCTCAAAGGAAAAGGCACAAGAGCTGACCGCCTATCAGAGCATTGCGGATGCGGTGGCAAAAGACCTTCTGGGCTATAGCCAACGAATCAAAGATCTGGAACCCTTCGAGCCACAGGACTTCATCGCCATAACCTCCAATAAAGACGACGAGAAGGTCTACCATGGCATGGTGACAAGGACGATCACTTACGCATTGAACGCGCTCAACTTAGTCGCTAACTCTCAGGAAGCCGTTCCGGACCCGACCAAAAAGAAGTTGCTGGCGAGCATTGCAATCAATTTTGCCGACTCTCCTTCCAGGCCATCCGCCTTACGATGGGAGCCATCGGCAGGGGTCTTCTTTTCCTCGTTACCCGTCCGGTCTTTCTCTGTTGCGCCCGTTTTCACCAGCGGAGCAATCACCAACAACATAATTGCCCAGAATGTCTTGCACCCAACCGTGGTGCCCTTCGCGGCGGCCAACTATCGCCTTAGCAATGACCTGCCGTGGACCCGTTGGAAGTCGGCGATCTACTGGACCGGAGCAGTTGGGATCAATCCGAACACAGTATCCGCCGACTTTGCGAGCGGCCTTTCCATTTCGTGGCGGGATCTCATATTCAGTCCCTTATGGCATTACGGGCACGACGTTCGGCTAACGCAGGGATTGTATGTCGGGGAAAGCCTGGGCGCGAGTTTTAAAGGGAGTTTGGCAACGCAAACGTATTGGACCAGTTCCTTCGCCCTTGGGGTGAGCATACGAGTGCCATCGCTCACTGGAAGGTGATTGAGAAAATTCCAGACCGTTATCGGTCACTTTTGTGGTCGCGTGAACGGCATCTTTCCTTATTTCGGAATATTTTACGTATAAGTCCTTTCAAGCTATAGATTTGGAATGATTTTTCCGCCAACCCCATGATTCCAAAAGATCGGTGGGAGGGGGTACCGTCGAACAACGGTTCTTACCTTTGAAGTAAACATATAAGAACAGAATCGACCACCGTCCCGCGAACGAGAGCAACACTAACGAGAGCAACACTAACGATGTGCTGTTGCAACCGGCCCCGGTTAGCATCTAGACTTTATAAGGCCGGAGTCGATCCGGGAAACAGCGGCTCAACTGATGCGAGAGTGGCGGAATTGGCAGACGCACCAGACTTAGGATCTGGCGGGGCAACCCGTGGGGGTTCGAGTCCCCCCTTTCGCACCAAATGGTTTGGGGCCGATCTGGAATCGGCCCTTTTCTCATGCTGCCCGGTTTTGTGCCCACCGGGATTTTCATTATCTACTCTCCCACCGCTGGAGGCGCGAGGCGCGCCGCCGACATTTTCTGCTGTCGGGCTCTAATTCCACCGTCGCGGTGTCTATTGGACTATGAGGGAGAGAACGCCTGACCCTTCCGTGCAAGAATCGAAAATCGGCGCGTTCTTCTTCTTTGAATGCATGAAGAACTGTAGTGGCGCTACTACAAGGACTTCACGGAGGCGACATGAAAGATTCCGCGGGACACACCACCCCATCGAGATTCTGGCTGTTCTTACTCCCAGCGTTGTTAGTCGTCGCCGCGATTGTTGCGGTCCAGAAGTTCGAAGCGGCCGGTGGCGAATCGGCCCCGAGCGCGACTTACTCGAACGGCATGCTGGATGTGACCATCCCGTACAAAGCCGCTCATGCTGGCGCGGGGCAACTTACCGTGGAAGTTCTCGATCCTGAGGACCAGGTCTTGGGGCACTCGGATCGGCACGTCGACGTCGCCGAGGGCAAGGGGCTCTGGCGGGAACAGATCAAGCTGGCAAAGCCGCTGGCCGTTGACGAACTGGTGTGGCATCGCGTGCGTTATCGCTTCGAATTCAGCGACGGCAAGACCGCGAGGATCGAGGGCACAGAATCGATCTCCGAGATCCTGCGCACGCCTGTGATCCACATACTTGGCCAGCAATCCTACTTGGCGGGCGGCAAAGCCGCGGTCCGCGTGATTGTTACCGATTCGCACGACGAAGTCATTGCCGGCCGCGGTTCGGTGCGGATCGAACTCTTGGGGCCCGACCAGAAATCTTCTCCGCTTTATACGGGGCGGCTCAATCGGCGGGGAACCACCGAAGCACAATTCCGTTTCCCCGCCAACTTAGTGGGCAGTTATCATTTGCGCTATTTTGTAGACACGTCGATTGGCTCGACGGAATTCACGCAATCGGTGCGGTTGGAAGACAAGGTTTCGATTCTCCTCACCACCGAAAAACCAATTTACCAACCGGGCCAGACCATTCATGCGCGCGCGCTGGCGCTCGATCGCGCCAATCATGAGGCTGCGGCGAACCGCAAGCTGGTTTTCGAAGTGGAAGACTCTCGCGGCAACAAGGTCTTCAAGAAGGCGGCAGAGACCGACAAGTTCGGAATCGCGTCGGCAGAGTTTGGGCTAGCGGATGAAGTGAACCTCGGTACTTACCACCTGCGCGCACTCATGAGTGGGCCAGCGACGGGCAGTTCAGAGACGAGCGAAAGCGATGCGCCCACCAATACGGCGGAGATCGCGCTGAACGTGGAGCGATATGTACTGCCGAAATTCAAAGTCGCTGTCGATTTCGCGGGCACGGGCGCGGACAAAGATAAGCAGGCGAAGCGCGGTTATCGGCCCGGCGACCATGTTACGGGGACGGTCCGCGCCAACTATTTCTTCGGCAAGCCGGTGGACGAAGCGGAAATTACCGTCAAAGCCTCCAGCATGGATGTCGCGATATTTGAAGTGGGCTCGGTACAGGGTAAGACGGACCGTGACGGCGCTTATCGTTTCGATCTGAAGCTGCCAACTTACTTTGCTGGACGTCCTCTTAGTGGGGACGCGGCCCGCGTTCTAATTGAAGCCACGGTGAAGGACTCTGCAGGCCACGCGGAAACGCGCGGCGAACCTATTACCGTCAGCGAATCGCCGCTGCTTATCATGGCCGTTCCCGAGGGCGGCAACTTAGTCCCCAATCTTGAGAACCAGGTTTTCATCCTGACTTCTTATCCCGATGGCACGCCCGCCAGCGCCAGCATGAAGGTCCACGCGGATGGAACCGCAGACCAGCAAGTTACTTCCGATGATGGCGGGGTAGCTGTTATACGGATAAATCCTCGGGTAAGTCCCGGCGCTGGAAGCGAAACCTTGAAGATTGAAGCGGAGGACAAGGAAGGAAACCGCGCGTCGAGTACGGTGCAACTGAAGGCCCGCGAGGGCGAGGACCAGATTCTTCTGCGGACGGAACGCGCCGTCTATCGCGCCGGTGAACGAATTGAACTGAGGGTCTTCTCCACGAAGAAACGCGGGACTGCATACGTGGACATCGTCAAGGATGGACAGACAGTGCTCACGCGCGATCTCGACATCGAAAATGGCGAGGCTGCGCTGTCACTGACCGCGACGCCGGATTTGGCGGGCACAGTGGATTTCAACGCTTATCTTTTCGGGCGCAACGCGCAGGCCGCCGGCGATCATCGGCTCGTCTTTGTGCAGCCAGCGGACGATCTGAAGATCGAGACTGTGGCCGATGCTCCGGTTTACAAACCCGGCGGTGAGGCGCGGATTCGCTTTCGCGTGACTAACTCGCGCGGCGAGGGAGTGCATGCGGCGCTGGGACTGCAAGTGGTGGATGAGGCGGTTTTCGCGCTGGCCGAGAAGCAACCTGGCTTTGCCAAGGTCTTCTTCTATCTCGAGCAGGAAGTCATGAAGCCGCGTTATGAGATCCACTCCATCGGCATGCCGGAGATTGTCGAGCCGGTGGAACGATCGAAAGCCGAGCAACGGGACCGGTCGGCGCGCGCATTGTTTTCGGCGACGGAAATTGTAAGTGCGAATAAGTTCGAGACAGAAGCCGGACGGGATATATCGTCGGCCAGGCGCGGCGAATATTCGGCGCGTTATTCGGCACGTTTTATTGCGCAGGTGCATAGGCTGGCGGAAAGTCTCAGCCGCGCTTATGCGCAGAACTCCGAGGGCGGCGATCTGGCCAAGGTTTTCGCAAACGCGAAAATAAGGAACGCCGGCGCTTCCGATTTTCGCGACGCCTGGGGCACCGAGTTACGCATGGAACCCGTCGGGTGGTATCGGGATAAAACGCACTACATCGTGCGCAGCGCGGGCGCGGACCATCGCTTCGACACCGGGGACGATATGGCGGCGTATGTCGAGATTCGCACTGGGAAGATCACAGGCCGTCCAGAAGCGGGCTCGTTTGGGGGTTCTGTCGATGTCAAACTTGAGCATGATCGCGGACCTTTCAATGGCTTGGCAGAGATAGTTGGAACGATTACCGATCCTACGGGTGCAGTGGTGCCGGGAGCCAGCGTCGAGGCGCGCGCAGTTTCCACGGGAAAGAGGCGCACCGCGAATACGAATGCCGCTGGGCAATTCAGCTTGTCGGGCGTGCCCGCGGGTAAGTATGAAGTTAGAGTATCCACTCCTGGGTTTAAGATTGCTTCGCATGAACTTACTCTTCAGCCGCGTGATCGTGCAGTGCTCTCGGCAATTCTGGCTGTGGGTGAAGTTACCGAAACTGTTCAGGTCGAAGCGGCAAGACCAGTCATTGTGTCCGCGGCTCCTCTCGGTGTTCCGGGTGGAGTTCCCGGTGGCATGCAAGCGGGTGTTATCGGTGGTATCGTCGCCAGAGTCCCCAAAGCAATGGCACTCAATGGCCGTAATGTCACGGATCTCGCGGTAATGAACCGCGCAATTGTCTCTAAGGAAGACTCCGGTCAGCCCGTTGCGCGGGTGCGGTCTTATTTTCCCGAGGCGCTCTATATCAATCCGGAAATTATCACCGATAAGGACGGCAGCGCGAGCATTGTGATTCCGATGGCGGATTCGATCACGACGTGGCGCATGGCGATGATTGCTTCCACTGAACACGGCGCGTTGGGCACATCCACTTCGAGCTTAAAAGTCTTTCAGGATTTCTTTGTCGATCTCGATTTGCCAGTTACGCTGACTCAAGGCGACCGGGTTTCGATTCCGGTTGCCGTGTATAACTACTCGGGCGCGCGTGGAGACGTGAGCATGAAACTGCAACCTGACGACTGGTACTCGCTGGTCGATGATACTGCCGAAAAGACGGTCGCGACCGATTCGGGCCGCGTTGGCGGGTCGCAGTTCACGCTGGAAGCCAAGCGCATCGGCAAGTTCAAGCTGACGCTCATGGCGAGCATGAAGGGCGATGCGAAGCGCGCGGACATTGTTGTGCGGGAAATCGAAGTCATTCCCAATGGGCGCGAACAGAACATCGTTTTTAACGGGCGCCTGGAAAACACAGTCCAACACGAACTGAATTATCCCGCGACCGCCATTCCCGACGCCAGCAAAATCTTCGTACGGCTCTATCCTGGACAGTTGAGCCAGGTCATCGAAGGAATGGACAGCCTATTACGCATGCCTTATGGCTGCTTTGAGCAGACATCCTCGAGTACTTATCCCAACGTATTAGCGCTCGATTACATGAAGCGCACCAAGAAACTAACTCCCGAGGTACACGCCAAGGCCGAGGGATATATCGCCAATGGTTACCAGCGGTTGCTGACGTTTGAAGTGCCCGGCGGCGGCTTTTCATGGTTCGGCAACGCGCCGGCCAACAAGATCCTCACGGCCTACGGGCTGATGGAATTCAGCGATATGTCGAAGGTCTACGAAGTAGACCCGAAACTTATCTCGCGGACGCAACAATGGCTGGCCAGCCAACAGCAAGGCGATGGAAGCTGGAAGCCCGACACTCAATTCATCAACGAAGGCGCCACCAACCGCTATAACTCCGACGCGCTCCGCATTACGGCGTATATCGCATGGGCACTGGAAAATACGGGCTATCAGGGGGCCGCGGTGGAGAAAGCCCAGCAGTATATCGACAGCCACATGAATGCGAAAATGGACACCTATACGCTGGCCGTCGTCGCTAACTTCGCCACCGACTATGGGAGCGGCGATCGTTCATCCTCCAGACAAGAAAAAGACCGCGGCTTTACTCGCCATGCCATGCAGCTTTTGCTCGACGCGCGCAGCGAAAAGGACGAGAAAGCCTGGTGGACTGCGGACGAAACCGGCGTCCGTGCGACCGGCGCCAGCGCTACGATTGAGACCACGGCGCTGGCGGCGCAGGCATTGCTGAAGTGGGGCGAGGCATCAGGCACGGCCCGCAAGGCCATGAGTTACATAGCTTCCAAGAAAGATGCCGCCGGCACCTGGGGGACGACACAAGCGACCATTATGGCGCTGCGGGCCTTGCTCCTGGCGACCGAAAAAGGCGCGGCGGACGTGCGCGGCACGCTGGAAGTGTATATCAACGGCAAACCGGCCGAGAAGCTCACACTGACTTCGGATAACAACGACTTACTCCATCAGTTTGTGTTCAAGGGCGTCGAATCGAAAGGCGGCGATGCGAAAGGCATGGGCCTGGAAGGCGCGAACACAGTGGAAATCCACTTCGAGGGAAAGGGCGGCCTGGCGTATCAGGTGGTGGGGAGTTACTTTCTTCCCTGGGACGAGAAACCGGCGAATGAACCGCTTTCCATCGATGTGGTCTATGATCGCACGCGGCTCGCGCAGGACGACATCGCAACCGCTACCGCGACGATTCGAAGTAATCTTACTAAGCCGGCGAACATGGTAATGGTCGATCTCGGCATTCCTCCCGGATTTGACCTGCTCAGCGAGGACCTGCAAACCTTTGTGGAGAAGACCGCCGGCGAGAAGAGCGGCCGCCTGGAGAAGTTCAGCCTAACGGCGACGCAGGCCATTCTCTACTTCAATTCAGTGGCGCCGGGCGAGAAGGTGACGCTGAGTTTCCGCTTGCGGGCAAAGTATCCCATTCGCGCGCGGACGTTCAAGTCGCGGGTCTATGAGTACTACGATCCCGACGTAAGCTCAGTGGCGCGGCCAGTGCAGTTGGAGGTACGGCAGCGTTAGGAAACTCTGATTAAGTCTTCGCTGACGAGACGGGATGGGTTGAGAGTGCGGCCCTCAGCGGCTAAAGCCGCTTGTGTGGCGGATTCTGACGGCATGGCTGAAGCCATGCCCTTTCAAAGCTCCCCATGGACAGACTTAATCAGAAGTTCCCTAGGCGCTACGCTTGGGGGCGCGCATGGTCAATATCTTGGGTTGCTTTTCGGACCAGCGGCCGAGGCGGAACTTTTTTTCATAACCAGTGGATTTGTTGGAAATCGCCACGGCAAGATTGCCGCTGTTGTCGCAAGTGTAGGTCTCCTCGACGATGAAGTTTGCGGTTGTGGGCATACGGTTCACTGGAACTGAAGCGAGGTCCGCGCGGTCCTGCAAGGCTGGATCGAACGGGAATCGAATGTCGTCCCATTCGGCGATCTCTCCGATCGGGCGGCCGTCTTCGGCGAGGCGCGCACATTCGAGATAACGGAAATGTCCGACGTTGTGGGCGGGACGGTAAGAACGGACGCAACGCAGGGGCGGCTGGTTGGGGCCCGGCAACTCGGCGCCGCGGGAGAACACAAGATCGAAAACGACGCCGCGACCTTCGTCCCGCTCGCGCCACAATCCGAAGTTGCGCATGAAGCGCTCGCGCAGGACGAAACCGGATTGAGTATCGGCGCGAATCGCCAGGCCGATGGCCGTCGCAGAGCGCATGTAGGACGAGCGGCGGACGCGCCTTCCATAAGTCTCGCGGAGAATGCGGGCGACGGGCGGCAGCTCGGAACCGCCGCCGGTGACGTATAAAGATTCGATTGGGTGTGGGGCGTGGGCCGCGAGCAAATCATCGACGACCTGGCGGGTCGATTCGATGAGCGGCCGGCAGCGTTCGTAGAACACGCTGGTGCTGACCGAGACTTCCCGCCAGTCGTGGCGCACGCGTTCGAGATCGACGGCGAGTTTGCGGGTGTTGGGACTGAGCGTTTCTTTTCTTTCGCGGCATTCGTCGAGCAGAGCGAACCATGCCGCCGCGGAGAGGATGTTTTTCGTGTGGCGGGAAATTCCGGCGGCTTCGAGCGCGAGCTCCGCCAGGATCTCATCAAAGTCGTCGCCGCCCAAGGTTGGAATGCCGTCGGAGGCGATAATGGAATGCTCGGCGTCGCTGAGTTCGATGAGCGAAGCGTCGAAAGTGCCGCCGCCCAAATCGTAGACCAGGAGGCGGCCGCCAGAACGGCCTTTGCGGTTGAGAAGGTCGCGATGGGCGAATTCGACCGCGGCCGCGGAGGGTTCGTTCAACAGGCCCAGCACGTCGAAGCCCGCCTCGCGAGCGGCCTCGGTGGTAAGAAAGCGCTGATTGCTGTTGGCATTCGCCGGCACTCCCAGCATGGCTTCCAAGGGCTTGTTGCCATCGTCGGGCAAGGTGGAATGCTCGCGAAGTTGCACGCGCAAAGCCGTCATCATTTCCCGCAGCAGTTGCCGGACTTCAAGGGCTTGGTCCGCGATTTCGATGCGAGTCTCGGGACCGGCGTCCTTCAGACAGCGCTTGAGAGAGCGAAGAATGGTCCATCCCGGCTGAGCTTGCAGGAGCCATGCGTCCCATCCGTAAGCGCGCGTCTCGCCACGCACGGCGATGAGGGGAGGAAACCATTCGCGGGAATTTCCGTCAGGGGTTTCGAAGTTGACGAGGGGATAGTTGCCGCGGTCCACGGCGGCAACCACGATGCGGGTCGTACCGAAATCTATGCCGATCTTCACCTATGAAAAAACTCCGTTCTGAAATAATGCCTGGATCAAGAACCAGGCCGGGTCCCCGAGAAAAGAACTGCTCCCATTATTCTAGACCGGAATTCGGATGCAACACATCTTTGCGGCAATATCTTTGCGGCAAGCAAACATTGCGATCGGAGCAAGGCGGCCACAAGCGCGAAGGGAGCTACACCTTCTCGGACCGCGTGTAAACCACGAGATCGCCTTCCGGGCGCAGATCGTCCGGGTGGTAGCGCGGGATGGGAAATTCCAACTGTTTGAATTTGACCGGCGACGTTTTTTTGTCGGCCAGGCCGAGGGCCACAGCCACGCCGTAGACGATGGCTTCGGGGCGCGGCGGGCAGCCGGGAATGTAGTAACTCACGGGAACGACTTTCTCCACCGGCCCCAGAACGGAATAGGAGTCGAACCACATGCCGCCACCGCAGGCGCAGGACCCGATGGCGAAGACCAGCTTGGGCGCGGGCATGGCTTCGTAGGCGCGCTTCAGCGCCGCTGCCGTGGAGCGCATTGCCGGGCCCTGGCAAAGCATCACGTCGGCATGACGCGGGGAGCCAACCAGCTTGATGCCAAAGCGTTCGACGTCATAGTAAGGCGTTAGGACGTTCAGCACTTCAATATCGCAGCCGTTACAGCCACCGCTGTTGGCGTGGTAGACCCACAACGACCGGCCAAACATTTTTTGGCACAAATTCTTCAGCATGACAATCAGTCCAGTTCGATCGCGATGTCGTCCACTACGGTATCGCCCTCCAGATATGCTTTGGAGCGGAAGATCCAGCGCTCGTTTTGCAGATCGTCGAAGCGATAACCTTTCATCTTCAATTCATCCAACAAGGAAGGCGATTTAAAGCAGCGCCCGCACCTTTGACAGGTGCTCATGAACAAATCCAGTTGTTGCTGTAAGTCGCCGATGCTGTTGGTGCCGTTCTCAAACTCGTGGCTCATGACGATGGCTTTTTCCGGGCAAACGTCGGCGCATCGTCCGCAGTAAGTGCAGCGCCGGCCCAGATACTTGAGGATGCGTACTTCCTGGCAAAGGTCGATCACCAGAATTTCGCGCGCGGGGCAGTTATTGGCGCAGCCGGCGCAGCCGATGCACTTCGCGGCGTCGAAGATAGGCCGGCCGCGGAATTTATCGGGAACAGGTTCCGCATGAGCTGGATAAGGCAGTGTAACGCGGCCCGCTTTTATGCAAACCAACGTTTCCTCGAGTTTACTCATCACCGACATGGGCTTGCCTTCTTAGTAGCCATAACTCGCCAGAACCAGACCTACTGCAGCCACTGCCAGGAAGCAGGCGAAGTAACGAATTGCCTGATCGATGCGGTAACGGGCGTGGGTCGCGGCCACGAGCGTTACCGCCAGCACTAATACGAGAACCTTTGTCCAGAAGAGCAACCAGGCAATTGGGAATAACAGATGCGAACCCCAAGGCAAAAATAACGATGCGAAAAGCGCGCTGAAAACGATCAGTTTCGCCATCTGCGCGTATTTGAAGAGCGCCAGCTTGGGCCCCGAATACTCGACCAAAGGGCCTTCCATGAGTTCGGTTTCGGCCTCCGAGATATCGAAGGGGACGCGTTGCACGAAGGCCTGAAAAGCGAGCAGCATGACGCCCAACATAATCAATCCCGACCACGGGATGCCCGCCGTCGCATATACCGAGCCGTTCAATACCGAGTCGAGCCGCAAGGAGCGAACATGGAGAGCGCCGGCGACGAGTACGATAACCAGCAGCGGTTCCAGCGAAATCATGGTCATCATTTCGCGGCTGATGCCCAGGAGCGAGTAAGTGGAACCTGCGGCGAGTCCGGCAAGAAGCGTGCAGATGCCAGATAGAGTCAGAAGATAGATGAGCAAGATTGCGTCGCCGTCGGCGTTCATGGGGGCCGCGAAGCCCATGGGCACAAGGCAAGCGAGCGTTAGTACGGTCGCCAAAGAGAGATAAGCAGCGAAGCGTTGCATGGGCGGCGTCTCGCCCGATTCAATGTCTTCCTTGCCTAACAGTTTTAGCAGGTCGAAATAGGGCTGCCCAATGGGCGGTCCCTGGCGCGATTGGACGCGGGCCGTGATTTTGCGCAGCACGCCTTGGAAGAGTGGCGCCAGCAGCAAGACCGACGCTACATTCAGCAGGCCACCCAGGATTGTCCACGTTATCGTCGTCCAGTTCATCGTCGTCGCACTCACGCTTGCGTAACTCGCCGTTTAACTCATTGTCTAGTACCGCGACCGCGTTATTGTTAGTACGGTCGATCCATTATTGGTGGAGCGCCGGGCGTCCCCGCCCGGCGGGACGGGCGAGACGCCCGTCGCTCCACCGTTAATTAACCCGTGTTTAAGTCGTGCACGATCCAGTTTTCTATGCCTTCTTGGACTGCGCCAAGTCGAGTAACTCTTTTTGCGACCACACCCTGTTTGCTCCCGAGCGCAGGTCGATGGTTTCCATGCGGTCAGTGCAAGAGAAGCAGGGGTCGATGCTGCCGAGCGAAATCGTCATGTCGGCAATCTGCTGGTCCTTGATCATCCTGGGCACGCCTTGCAGGTTCTGATACGTAGGAGCGCGGACCCGCCAGCGGCGCGGCCGATTGTTCTCTCCGGTGATAACGAAATGATGGCTTTCTCCGCGCGGGGCCTCAACGGACGAGAGCCCGATGCGGCCGATGGGCAATTCGTCTTTGATTTCCAATTGCAGCGGGCCGTCCTCCATCTTGTCGAGGCATTGGCGAACAATCTTGATGGACTCGAAAACTTCCTTGACCCGCACCAGCAGGCGCGACCAGACGTCTCCATCGTCGGCGGTGATGACGTTGAACTCGACGCGGTCGTAGGCGGCGTAAGGATGATCGCGGCGGCAATCGATCGCCACGCCAACGGCCCGCGCCACCGGGCCAACCAAGCCCGTGCTCTTAACCAGTTTCTTGTCGGCGACGCCGACGCCGCGGGTGCGCTTCTGGATGTTCTTGTCGCCGGCGACCGCAGCCACTACCGGACGCCATTCTTCTTCGAGCTTGTCGAGGGTCTGGCGCAACTCGGCTTTGAGCGCGGGAGTGATGTCCCAGCGCACGCCGCCGATTTGGCAGAGCGCGTAAGTTTTGCGGTTGCCGGTGATTTTTTCCGCGATCCACATGATGGGCTCGCGAATGCGGAAACTCTGCATGAACAGCGTGTCGAAGCCGACGATGTGGCAGGCGAGGCCGGTCCACAAAAGATGACTGTGCAGGCGCTCGATCTCGAGCATGATGGTGCGGATGTATTCCGCGCGCGGAGGAGGCTTGAGGACGGCGGCGGCTTCCACCGCCTGGGTGTAGGCCACGCTGTGGACGCAGCCGCAGATGCCGCAGATGCGCTCGGCCAGCATGGGAATGTCGTTGTAGTTCAGCACCGATTCGGCCAGCTTCTCGATGCCGCGATGCGCCATGAAGCCGCGGTACTCGCAGCCGCGTACCATTTCTCCCTCGACATAAAGGCGGAAATGCGCCGGTTCGTCGAGCGTGGGATGGAAAGGGCCGAAGGGAACGACGATGCAGCCTTCGGGCGGATCGTCGAAGGTCAGCTCTTGCTCGCTGCTGAAGCCGGTGGGGACTTCATCCCAGCGCGCGTCCTTGCGCAAGGGGTGCATGTTCTCAGGCCAGCCATCGGGGAGAACAAGGCGCTTGAGATACTTATGCCCAATTGGAGTAATGCCGACTAAGTCTTGCATTTCGCGTTCGGCCCAACTCGCGGCCGGCACCACGTCGGAGATACTTTCAATGCTGGGATTATCGGGCGGCAATTCGATCAGCACGCTGCATAGTAAGTGGTCTTGGTCGAAGGCAAAATTGTGGGCGACAAGGAACTTACCGGAATAAGGACGGTCGTCGGCGCCGATGCTGATCACGTAACGCGCATCGAGATCGTTGAAAATATACTGGCAAACACTCTTCACCGCAGCCGGATCGATGTGGACAAACAAGCGGCTGCCGGCGGGGAAATCCGCGCGTTGGATGGCGGCGCCGAATTTCTGGCGCAGTAGATCGAGCCGGTCGCGCGCGGTCATTTCAGCCTCCGCGCGGCGGATAAATGCGGCGCACCGCCGAGCCAGCCGAAGTAACGTTTGATTTCTCCATAGAAGTTATGAGCGACGTAACGATTGCACTCCGCTTCGCGAGCGTATCCGCACAACCAGGGCGCGGCGGCGCGGCGTTGGGCGCTTCCCAGTTTTGAGATTCCCGCAGACAGCGCGAACAAGAGGCCGACGATCAGCGCCAGTGCAAGAGGCTTGAAGACCGCAACAGACCCGGTCATTCCAATGCCAATGCCCGCGATAGGTCCGGTTTTCACGGCCAGCGCGTTCGCCATGGTTATGCCATAGCCCTGGCGACTGGCGTCGAGCGCGTGCTGGATAAGACGGAACCCAATCGCCGGCACTACGCCCAGTAAGATACAGAGCGTGGCGAGGATAACCTGCGGGACTTGCATCATCCAGGGGACTTCCAATGGTCTTGCGGCGGCTTGAGCTTTCACCAACGCGCTGGTGCGAGAGAGAAAACTGACGCCGAAGAATTTCACGAACGAAGCCAGAGTAAGTACGCTAGTAAGAATGGCGACGATGGCGCAGAAGACAAGATAGCGGGCCGAGGCGCTGCCCTGGATGGTCGCGACATAGATACTCCACTTACTTACAAAACCGTTGAATAAGGGCACGCCGGAAATGGAGAACGAGGCCACGAGCGCGGTGATTGCGGTCAAGGGCATGAAGCGCATGAGACCGCCCATCTTATTCAAGTCTTGCGTGCCGGTGGCATGGAGCATGGATCCCGCATTGAGGAAGAGCAGGCCTTTGAATATGCCGTGATTGAGCACATGCAGCAGAGCGCCGAAGAAGGCGATGGTGGCGACGGCCGCCACACTCGGGCCCAGGGGAAGCAATGCCATGCACGCTCCCGCGCCCAGCAGAATGTAGCCGACCTGTCCGATGCTGTGGAAGGCGAGCAGGCGTTTCGATTGTTCCTGTTTGAGCGCCTGCATGGTACCGGTGAAGAGCGTGGCCGTGCCTAAGAGTGCGATAACGAATCCCCACTGGGCCAGCGGATAAACCTTGATGGCGCTAATTGGCACGAGCCACAAAAAGTAACGCATCAGGCCGTAGACTCCGGTCTTGATCATCACGCCCGACAACATGGCGCTGATGGGCGAAGGCGCGGCGGGATGCGCGTCGGGGAGCCAGACTTGGCCGAACGGCCACATGCCCATCTTGATTCCGAAGCCTACGAGGAACAATGCGAAAGCGAACGCAGTGGCCAGCGGTCGAGTGGTCAAGAGAATGGAAAGGTTGGCGCTGACCGTGTCGAAGTCGTACTTCAAATGGGCCGCGCTCTGCGCGGCCTTGCCGGTGACGGCCAGCAGTTCGGCACCGACCATGGTGGCGGCGCAAGCGATCTGCATCATGAGGAGAAATTTGTTAGCGGCGCGGATGTATTCCTTCTTCTGGGATTCGTAGCGGATGAGCGCGTAACCGGGCAGCGTCATCATCTGCCAAAAGATGAAGAAGAACCACATCATGTCGGTGGTGCTGAGCAGGCCGTACATAGCGGCCAGGAAGAGCAGGAAATACGGGTAATAGCGGGCCACGCCGTAGTTCTGGTAGTGGCGCATATAAACGATGGAGTAAAACGACGCTGGCACGGCGATGAGGACGGCCAAGAGAAGGAACGTAGCGGTCAGGCCGTCCACATAAATATGGAGGGCGAAATCAAATCGCGGCACGGCCCAGAAAACGGCGGAATGGAGCGAGGGCCCCCTGAGCAGGACGCGCGCGACCGCCGATACAATCAAAACGCCGCTGCTAGCGGTCACGAGAAACGCGAACCAGCCCGCAATCGTCTTGTTGCGCGAGAGTGGGAGCACCAGCACCGCTCCACTTACGCAGACGAGGATCGATGCGAGGACGGATTGTTCCGGCGTTAACATGCGTTGACTCTCAGGTCCTGCTGTAACTTGGCGCCGCTGATTGCGTGTTGTGGCTCACGATGCGTCAGTAGTTCCCGGACGATGCTCATGGTGCGTTGCACCGCCAGGCTGAGCGTATGTCCGGGCTTAAGGGATTCGGGTTGCACGCCCAGCAGCCACGCTCGAGTTTTTCGGTTCGATTCGGCCAATTTCGCCAACACTGCGAGCGAGAGCTTATGGGTGGAAATTTGCGGGAAGCGGACCTCGATCTCATGGCTCCCCGCAAGAATCAGCGAACCGGCTTCGGCGCCGAATTCCACGGCATCGAGAAAGACAAGATTGGCAAACTCTTCGCTGGCGATGCGGCCGATATGATTTTCCGGCGCAGTTCCGGCGACAACTACGTCTGGCACTCCGGCTGCGATCAATTTTTCGGCCATCCGCACGCCAAAGCCATCGTCGCCATAGTCGGGGTTGCCGAGTCCCATGAAGCAGATGCGGCGGCCATGAAGCGGGTCGAAGAGATGGCGGAACGGAGTCATTGTCATCAGATGTCCTCCCCCAGATTCTTGATCTGTCGATAGGTGAACACCGGGCCGTCGAGACAGGCGTAGGCCATGCCAATGCAACAATGGCCGCACTTGCCGACGCCGCATTTCATATAACGCTCGAGCGTCGAGACGATGTTCTGCTCATCGAAACCCATATCCAGCAGGTCTTTGATCACAAAGCGGAACATGATGGGCGGGCCGCAAACGAAGGCGACCGTGTTTTCCACGGGGATTTGAGCGCCGGGTTTTTTGAATAGACTGCCAACCACACCGACGTTGCCGGTCCAGCCATCGCTCGCGCGATCGACCGTCAGGTGGCATTCGATGCCGGGCGATTGCGACCACTGCTCGAGATTCGAGACGTACATCAGTTCCTTGGGCGTCTTCGCGCCATGAAAAATTTGTATGCGCTGGTATTGATCGCGGTGATTCATGGCGTAGACGATGCACGAACGCAGCGGAATCAGTCCGATGCCGCCAGCGACAAACACCAGGTTTTTCCCGACATACTGCTCCATCGGAAAGCCGTTGCCGTAAGGGCCGCGGACGGCGAACTTTTCGCCGGGCTTGAGATGGTGGAGGGCGGAAGTGCAACTGCCAACTTGACGCACGGTGAAGAAAGTTTCGTCTTCCGTCGGGCTGGGAGGCAGCGAGGTGGGAAACTCGCCGACGCCGAACAAGGAGACTTCCGCGAACTGCCCCGGCCGAAATCGTTTGAACGCCAACTGCGCGGCGGGATCTTCGAAGTGCCAATAGAAAGTCTTCACCTCGGGGATCTCGCTGACGATCCGGTCGAGGACGGCCGGCTTGGGTAAATAAACGTTCTCAGTCGAGGACGGATTCATTTTTCTCCAGCTCCGGCATTCACCAGTTCTGGCTTCTCCAATTCCGACGTGGCGCGGCGGATCATCTCGACCACGCTCGGCATTCCAATATCGCCATGGCAAACTTGTACGCAGCGTCCGCAACCTACGCAGGCCATCGAGAGTTCGCGCTGAATGAAGTAGTGGGCCAGCTTGCGGAAAAAGCGCCGGTTGCGCCGGTCGTGAACGGCGCGTCGCGGATTGAAACCGCCCGCCATGCGGGTGAATCCATCGAGGGCGCAGGAATCCCAGGTGCGAACGCGTTCGATCTCGTTCGGCCCCACTTGCCGGTCGCTCACCGTAAAGCATGTGCAGGCTGGGCAGACGTAGGTGCAACCGCCGCACTCCAGGCAGCGGATGCCAATTTCTTCCCAGGTTTTCTCCAGCACCTTGCCTTGCGAGATGTAACGGATGGTGGCGGAAAACCAGCTTGTCGTCTCCAGAAAACGCTTGCGAACATCGTTGAGAATATCGCGGCGTTTGGCGACATGGGCCTCGTTCGCGTGGCGGAAGATAGGGTCGGCGAAAAGGGCCTCGCCCGCTGGCGTGCCGGCCACAGCCATGAATTCATCGCCCAGATCCATGAGTTGCAAATCGAAGTGGTCGCGCGCGGCCGGGCCCGTGTCGGCGCACACGCAGAAACAATCGCCGGTAATGTCGCGATCGGGATCGGAGCAGACGAGATTTACCAGGAACAAATTCGCGCGACGCTTCTCGTAGTAAATGTCGCGATGCTCGCGGCCCAGATAGAAGCGATCGAGATGATCGATGCCGGCAACGTCGCAGGAGCGGATGCCGAAGATTGCCCGCTTGGGCGCGTTATAACTCGGTTCGATGCGAATGTTACCGTTATCGCGATGAACGCTGAGTAAGCACTCGACGGGAGGAAACACAAAACGCTTGGGCGGGTAGAAAGGATTCGGCAGATGAAGCACGATCTCGTTGCGGTTCTGTCCGGTGACGGTATCGAAGCAAGTGTCGTTGGCGCGGCCACGGAAGGGCGCGATGACCTCATAGCCCTGTGCGCGCAATAAATCCACGATCTTGAGGACGGCGGCGCGGTCGAGGACGCGGGCCTTCATGCAGCCTCCTTCTCGACGCGGACGCGAACGTTTCCTTCCTCGCCGGCGCCCAGGATCTGGTCCTCGACTTCCCGGACGAAGTAAGGGACAAAAATGGTGCCGCTGCGAACTTCCGGAGTCACGCGGGCGGTGGAGACGGCCGAGGCGGTTGCCGCGCGCAGCCGTATTTTTTCTCCATCGCGGATCCCCAGTTTCTTGGCGTCGTCGCTGCATATCTCGACGAAGCCTTCGGGATAGTCGAGTAATAAGACGCGATACTCGCGATTGAGGGTCTCGCTATGACGAATCACAATATTCTGGTTCCAGTAATAGAGCGAGTGGCCAAAGACCAAGATGAAAGGAAACTCTTGCGAGGCCGCGAATTCCCGCTCCGGCTTGGGCACGGACACGAACTTGAAGCGGGATTCCCCGTTTTTGTGGGCAAACAGGTAAGCCGTGCCCAGTGGATTTTCTTTTGTACACGGCCACTGGCGGCCATACTCGCGTCCCAGGTTTTCGTAGTTGGCGCCGCTGTAGAAGGGAACGACGCTGCCAATTTCGTCCATGACTTCGGCGGCCGAGTGGTAACTCCAGTTAGCGCCCATAAGTTGGGCGACGCCGGTGATTTGTTGCCAAGCGGGAGTTAGTCCGGCGGGCGGATCGATCACTTTTTCCGCCAACTGAATACGCCGGTCGGTGCTGGTGAAAGAAACCTGCTCCTCGCCAAATGCGGTGGTGGGCAACACCACGTCGGCGTAGCGGGCGGTCTCGGTCATGAATAAGTGCTGCACGACCACGAACTCGCATTGGCGGATCGAACTGGCAGCGTCGGCCAGAAGGGCCGTACTCAGGGGATCGTAGCGGCAAAGCCACAGCGCTTTGACGTTGCCCAGCCCAGCTAAAAGCGAGCGGGCGCTTAGGCCGGGGCGGGTAGGAACTTTGCATCCCCATCTCTGTTCACACCGGGCGCGGGCGTCTGCATCCACAATTGGCAGGTATCCCGGCAAGTGGTTCGGCAAGATACCCACGTCGCACACACCCTGTAAGTTGTTCTGCTCACTTAGAGCGAAGATGCCCGCTCCGGGCTTGCCCAGGTTTCCGGTGAGTAAGGCCATGTCGACGATGGCACGGATATGGTCGGGCGTGCGCGATTCGATCCCGGTGGAATAGAGAAAAGCGGTGGACTGGGCGCGGGCAATGGTCAACGCCGCCGACTCAACGAGCTCGGGGAGAACGCCAGCGGCCTCGGCCGCGCTCGACAGATCGTAGGGTTCCACGCCGCGAGCGAAATCGTCATAGTAGGAGCAGCGGTTTTTGATGAAGTGCAGGTCCATCAGCCCGCGGTCGACGACGATTTTAGCCATGGCGCCGTAAAGCAGCGCCTCCGAGCCTGGCCTGATTTGCAGAAATATATCAGCGCTTTCGGCCACGCGATGACGGCGCGTCCCGATCACAATGAGTTTGGCGCCCTTGAGCTTGGCGCGAATTACGACGCCGCCCAAGGTGGGCAGGCGGCGAGCGAGGTCCACACCGTCCACCACAATCACTTCGCTATTCGCCAACTCCGAGATGGAGTTGGTGGTGGCCGGGATGCCAATCATGTCGAGCAGGACGTCGATGGAATTATTGCCGTAGACGCCAGTGCCATGGTCCACGTTATTGGTGCCAATGACGGCGCGGGCGAGCTTTTGCAGGAGATACGATTCCTCGTTGGAGCAACGCGGGGAATTCAGAAAGGCAAGGCAGTCGGGGCCGTACTGCTGGCGTATTTCTTGCAGGCGCGCAGCGACAAAGGCGAGCGCTTCGTCCCAACCTACTTCCTGGAACTCACCGTGCTTTTTGATGAGAGGCTTAGTCAGGCGGTCGGAAGAAGCGGCGATCTCGTGCACGTGCCAACCGCGCACGCAGATTCGTCCAGCATTGGTGGGATGGGAACGGCTGGGGCACACGCCGGCCACTTGATTGCCGGCGGTCTCGAGATAGAGACCGCAACCCACTCCGCAAAAGGTGCACGTCGTGAGGTGACGGGCCATGAGCGCCTCCCGGCGCGACCGTTATGGAGCATTCAAGGACAGGACGGCGGAGAACCCTGCCCGCTCCACGCACGGCATAGTAGTCACAACGTTTTTCGGAAACAAGGATTATTGTCACTGAGACGTGTGATGCGGAACACTTCGCGGGACGGAGCTTATAATGGACAATAGAAATGGAAAAAGAGTGCAAGTCTAACGGCTGGGATACGGAGCCTTCGGGGAGTGACCATTCGCGCTCCGTTTAAGGGTTAACGCCTTTGGAATCATCTCCTTGGGAGCGCCAAGACAGGGGATTGCCTTGGCCCGTTGAGCGCGCATTTGAATGTAGGATGCCCCATGCACACGATTTCCAGCGGTAGACTAATTTCAGAAGGAGTTGCCAATGTCCCGCGTGATAGAGATCACAGAACTCGCGCTACGAGATGCCCATCAGAGTTTGATTGCCACCCGCATGGCGATGGACGACATGGTCCCAGTCTGCGAAGACATCGACAATGCCGGCTACTGGTCGGTGGAGTGCTGGGGAGGCGCGACCTACGATGCCTGCATACGCTTTCTGAACGAAGACCCCTGGGAACGGCTGCGCACGTTTCGCAAGCTGCTTCCGAAGAGCCGGTTGCAGATGTTGCTTCGGGGCCAGAACTTGCTTGGCTACCGGCATTATGAAGACGGGGTGGTGGAGCGTTTTGTGGAGAAGTCGGCGGCGAACGGGATGGACGTATTCCGCGTTTTCGACGCCCTCAACGATGTGCGGAACATCAAGACCAGTATCGATGCGGTGAAAAAGACTGGCAAGCACGCTCAGGGCGCCATTTGTTACACCACCAGTCCACTGCATACGGTTGCGGCCTTTGTGGAGATGGCGCAGCAGTTGCAGGAAATGGGATGCGATTCGATTTGTATCAAGGACATGGGCGGTTTGCTGAAACCGCAGCCGGCGTATGACATGGTAAAAGGAATCAAGGAGAAGTGCGGCCAGGAGATGCTAGTCAATGTCCACACGCACTCCACCACCGGAGTCACATTGGTTTCTCTGATGAAGGCGATCGAGGCCGGGTGTGACATTGTGGACACCTCGGTCAGCGCCTTGTCGTTAGGGCCGGGACACAACCCGACGGAAAGCCTCATCGAGTTGCTGGAAGGGACAGGGTACGAGACCCGCATCGACATGGAACGCGTGCTGCGTGTATCGCGCCACTTCGCTTCCATCCGGCCGCGCTACCGGGAGTTCTTCAGCGAGTTTACGGGCGTGGATACGGAAATTTTCAAAAGTCAGATTCCCGGTGGAATGATCTCGAACATGGAAAGCCAGCTTAAAGGGCAGGGCGCGGGCGACAAACTGCAGGAAGTGCTGCTGGAGGTGCCGAGGGTCCGCAAGGATGCGGGCTATCCACCGCTGGTCACGCCTTCCAGCCAGATTTGTGGTTCACAGGCTGTGTTCAACGTCCTCATGGGAAAGTACAAAGTAATGACCGGTGAATTTTGCGACCTGATGCTGGGTTACTACGGGAGCACGATCGGCCCCAAGGATCCAGAGGTGCTGAAGCTGGCTGAGGCCCATGCCAAGAAGCCGGCGATTACGGTCCGTCCGGCCGACCTGCTCAAGCCGGAGTGGGAACACCTGTGCACGGTGGCTCATGCTTTAGAGGGCAACGATTGCAGCGATGAAGATGTGTTGACGTACGCCATGTTTCCGCAGGTGGCCCCAAAGTTCTTTAAGAGCCGCGCCGAAGGGCGCAAGAACCTGGGCAAGGACCCGGCGAAGAAAACGGCGGAGGCGAAAGCTTCGGCTGCGGCGAGCGGCGGACAGGCGCTCGGGGCCACGGTGAACTATGTTATTACGCTCAACGGCAAAGAGCACCGGGTCAGCGTGGCTCCGGAAAAATAGAAGCGAATTTATCGTTCATGATTCGCGACTCACGATTCGCGACTCATCAATCGCGGTTCATAACTCTTAACGAATGATTCAGGAGCAAGGATGGCAAAGCCAGCAGCGAATCCGAAACAAAAGACAATCGCCGACAAGATCAACGAGCTGCGCACCAAGCGCGCGTTGATCGAACTCGGTGGCGGTAAGGAACGCATCGCGAAACATCATGAGTCCGGCAAACTGACGGCGCGGGAAAGAATCGAGCGTTTGGTGGACAAGGGCAGCTTCCAGGAGATCGGGCTGTTTGCCCATCATCGCGCCACCTATTTCGGTATGGCCGACAAGGAGATGCCCGCCGACGGAGTGGTGACGGGATGCGCCACTATCGACGGTCGCTTGATCCATCTGGCGAGCCAGGATTTTACGGTGGCGGGTGGATCTGCCGGCGAAGTCCACAGCGACAAGGTCGTCGACATGATGCGTCTGTCGCTCAAGACCGGGAGCCCATTTGTCTTCATCAACGACTCCGGCGGGGCGCGGGTGCAGGAAGGCATCGACAGTCTGGCCGGATACGGCCGTGTCTTCTACAACAACGTGATGCTGTCGGGAACGGTGCCGCAGATTTCGCTGATTTGCGGGCCGTGCGCGGGCGGCGCCGTCTACAGCCCGGCGCTCACCGACTTCATCATTCAAACGCAGCAGGCGCAAATGTTCATCACCGGGCCGCAGGTGATCAAACAGGTCACCGGAGAAGTGGTCACCGCCGAGGACCTGGGCGGGCCGCAGGCACAGATGAACCACTCCGGGGTCATTCACGTCATCGCCCAGAACGACGACGAAGCATTGCAGTCTTGCCGCCGCCTGCTGAGCTTCATGCCATCGAACAATCTGGAAGACGCGCCCCGTGCGCCGTTCAATTTGCCGCTCGAATCCGATCCGGAAATGAACGGAATCGTTCCCGTCGAAACCAAAGTCGGCTACGATGTTCGCGCCATTGTCACCCGCGTCCTCGATTACCAGGATTTTTTCGAAATCCAGCCGGGGTTCGCTCCCAATATTGTTATTGGGCTGGGGCGTCTGCAAGGGCGGCCGGTGGGCATTATTGCGAACCAGCCGAACGTTCTCGCGGGCGTGCTCGACATCAACGCCTCGGATAAATCGTCGCGCTTTATCCGGTACTGCAACGCCTTCAACATTCCGCTGCTTACTTTTGTGGATGTGCCGGGATTCCTGCCCGGAGTCGAGCAGGAGCGGGGCGGCATTATCCGCCATGGCGCGAAGATGTTGTTTGCCTACTCGGCTGCGACCGTCCCGAAAATCACGGTAGTGTTGCGCAAGGCTTATGGCGGCGCGTATCTCGCCATGTGCTCGAAAGACCTGGGCGCGGACCGAGTCGTAGCGTTTCCCACGGCGGAGATTGCGGTCATGGGGGCTGAGGGCGCTGCCGAGATCGTCTTCCGCCAGGAAATCAATACGGCGCAAGATAAAGCCAGCCGCCGCAAGGAACTGGTCGGCGAGTATCGAGACGTGTTCGCGAACCCTTACGTTTCGGCAGGCCGGCGGCTGGTTGACGACATTATTGAGCCGTCCGAGACCAGGAAATATCTGGCCGGTGCTTTGGAGTCGTTGCACGCCAAGCGCGAGCTTCGTCCTCCCAAGAAACACGGTTTGATTCCACTCTAACGAGCGTGACGAGATTGACAACGGCAAAGACTAAAGACCAACGATGAGGAGCGACGCGTGGGATCGAAGGACATAAAAAGTGCGGATTTGCAGCGCAAGTTCCAGCAGGAAATTGCGGAACTGCGCCTGGAAACGGAACGCCAACTGAATGCTCTAACCAGTGCGCTCAAGGCTCTGGAGACGCACGTTGCCGAACTTAGCGCGGCCGTGGCGCGGTCGGCGGCAGCACCCGTGGCCGCTTCTGCGCCGTCAGTCAAAGTGGCAGCCTCAGCTCCCGCCTCGACGGCAGCCGTCCCAAAGAAGGATGAGGAAATCGCGCCTGAGATGATGATCGTGCTTGCCGCCGCCGTGACCGCGTTTCTGGGCAAGAAAGTCCGGATTCGATCGACAAAAATGCTGCAATCGCCCTACGAAATCGTCAACCCCTGGTCGCAGCAGGGCCGGGTATTTGTTCAAGCTTCGCATAATTTACGCTCGAGGGGCTAAGGCTGGAGAAAGCCGCATCGAGAGAAGGAATTCATAACTTGAAGCTCCAAATTGGTGTGAATGGAAAGTCGTACGAGGTCGAAGTCGAGGTTGTAGAAGACGATGCGGCCCCGCGCCAGCCGAATTACGGGCCTTATGTTGCGGTCCCTTCGACCATCAAGTCGGCCCCTGTGTCGTCCGCGCCCACCCCGGCCCCTGTGGCCGAGGCCAACGTCGACGAAGATAAAGTGTGCCGCAGCCCCGTGGCTGGCGTGGTCATTAAGGTGGAAGTCGAGCCGGGCCAAGCCATCGAAGCCGACCAACTCCTGATGGTTCTGGAAGCCATGAAGATGGAGACCAACGTCACCGCGCCCAACGCCGGGAAAGTCAAAAGCGTAAGAGTGGCGCAGGGCGACGCGGTGAAGGTGAACCAGATCGTCGTCGAGTTCGAATGAGCGGCTGGATTCGCTGGACGCTGGATTCGACAAAATTGTGATAGCAAAACTTGACCTTGCACACCACGCTGTCGGACGGGCCGCTACTGTCAGGCCATAACAGGGTTTTTGAGCATAATGGCTGAAGGGCAAACAAACGGCGCAAAGTTGTGCAAAGGCCTGAGGCTGTTGAAAAAGGAACCAAAGCAGTAATTTCAACGAATTTCAACGCCTGTGGCGAACGAATATTCAATAACTTACGGACGAATTTCGTTGGTGAAATTCCCGGAAAAGAGTTTTTCAACACCCACGCCTGTTAGCGCCAACTGACCAATAATTGGTGTCTAATGTGAATATGAGACCTCTTGCCAAGATGTTTCGCCTCGCGGCATTCCTTTTGCTGACATGTGCTTCTTTGTTGGCACAGTATTCAAAGCGCACTGGGATTATTCGAGGCATCGTCCTAGACGCAGCTGAGCAACCGGTCGAGGACGCGAGGGTCAGAGCAAACTTCACAGGCGGTTTCAGCGGAATAGTTCCGAATGCAGACACAGATAAATCGGGCCACTTCGTCATACAGCGTCTAGCGTGGGGTGAATGGTACGTCACAGCGTCGAAGGAGCAGAACGGCTATCCAGACGAAAGCAATGCGTTTTACAGTGGGTTCGGTTCCGCCCCGGTAACTGTTGATTTGGGCGCAGATAATCCGGAGCAGTTTGTCACTGTGCATCTTGGACAGAAAGCCGGCAGCATTTCTGGCACGATTGCCGATGCCGAAACTGGCAAGCCTGTTGAACCGTGCGCTCGGCTTCAATGGAAAAACGTGCCGTCTATTTCCTGGAGTGGGTACGGACTCCTAAAATCCAAGTTTTATTTGCTGGTTCCAGCAGATACTGACATCACTCTGATGATCTGGGCATGGGGTTACGAGCCGTGGGTTTACAAAAGCGATGACGGGGATAATGCCCTGCGAGTTCACGCGTCAGATCAGTTGAAGCTACAGGTACAGTTAACTCCCAACCATGACAAGGCACGACAACCAATTGAAGAGGAACTGAAGAAAATGCGCGAATCGATCTCAGCCGGTGGCTGCGATGATCTGCCTCCGCTAAGATAACGGTTGCAAAATCCCCATTTCACTCAAAATCCCCCGATTGGATACCGGTCTGTGTCCGATACATGGAGCCTTGCCAACCCTGTCCGCAAGGTCGAGTTCGAATTATTACAGATAGATGATTTGCTAGATTAAAGACCGTCGCAATCGGAATCAGGTGGAGAGCCGGGCAGCGCCGTCCGGCTCGAGGAGCGAGGTGCCCGTTCGTCCACAGCCGGAGTCGTCACACGGTTACGGCGCTCAACGCTGCCGATTCATAGGTTCGTTTTCCCGTTCGCGCCATTCTCGCCCGTCTGCCCGCACCCGCGCAGCCTGCGGCTCGTTGTATCATAATCACAGGCGCTTATGATCCGGATCACAGACCCGTGGGTCATGCGACGGCAGAATCGAAAAGACCACTTCGCAAACAACAACTTAGCAAGCGACAATTTAGCATTTTAAGGAGCAAGCCCATGGGCTCTACTGCCACCCCTGTCAAGCCGGAACTGGTGCGGACGCTACCCTCCGACGCCGCGCGCCAGATTCAATGGCGGTTCGCCGACCGCTACGACCTGCAAATGCTGGTGCAGTCGGCGCGAGGCGTGGCCCGAGGGCCGGTGGCGCGGCTGGTGGCCAGCGGCGGACGCAATTCGCACGATTGGACTCCGGCCAAGAACGAGCTGCTGAAGGCCTACGACGAGTCCGGCATTACCGCCGTCTTCATGGAGCCCGAGCAGGGTGGGTTCATTGCCGGCCCCAAGAACCTGGCGATGTCGCTGGTGGCGTTTGAACTGGCATGGGTGGATGGCGGGGCCGCAACCGGCAGTCTGGCGAGCTGTCTGGCGCTGTCGCCGATCCACGAGCGGGGCACGCCCGAGCAGCAAGCAAAATACATGAGCTTGGCCGCGCCTCCTCAGCCCGGAGAAGACCGCAAACCCTGGCGCGGGGCCTTCTGCCTGACCGAGCCGATCCCATACGTCGGCGTCGATACGGGGATGCTCAACGGCAAGATCAGCATTGCCGAATGGAAAGATGGCGAAGAGCCGACGCTGAAAGTAGAAAAGCGCGGGCGTTTCATCACCAATATTGGGTTCGCGAATTTCGTGACCGCGGCGGTCGATTCCGCCGACGAGCGCATCAAGGGAAGCTGCATAGTTATTCTGGAGGAAGGCGATCCCGGCACCTTCGATCGCGGCACGCCCACGCGCAAGATGGTGCATCAGCTTTCTTCAACCGGCGATCCGATTTTCAGCCTGCGCGTTCCGGCGAGCCGGATTGTCGGCGGCTACGACGTGAAAGATGGCGTCATCGTGCCGCGTTTCAACCACAGCGAGATCCTTGAAGCCGTGTTCCGCCGCACGCGCGTGACCGTGGGCGTCATGACGGCGGCGAAATTGCTCTCCGCAGTCGAGCCGGTGATACGGTATCAGCGCGGGCGGTTTCGTGGCGGGGAGACGGCGGCGCCAGGGTCTGTGCGCTACGAACTCGGGCTGCAATCGCGGCAAGACGCTCTGCATCGGCTGGTCGACGTCTGGGCGACGGGCGAGGCCAGCGCCTCGTTGGGATTTGCGGCGGCGCGGGCCTTCGATGAACTCGATCCGCTAGAACGCGAGATCGACAAATTGCTGGCGGCGCAGGGAGTCGCCAGCGAAAAGGCGCGCGCCAAGTTTTTACGCGAAGTTTCTGCGCGGGCGGCGGATTTACTTCACTTGCCTGCCAGCGATCCCAATCGCGTGCAATTGGAATCCGATCCGCTGTTGCGTTTCGTTTTGTTGGACGCGGAGGCCGACGTCCTCTGCCCCGCCACCAAGCTCTGGAACACGGGCTGGGGAACGCAGATGATGCGCGAAGCGGTCAGCTTGATGGGCGGCTACGGCATTACCGAAGATTGTCCCGGCTTCCTCGGAAACAAGTGGATGGATGCGCAGTTGGAAGCGACCTACGAGGGCCCCGAAGCCGTGCAACGGCGGCAGCTCTCGATCACCATGGCCAACCCGGTTTTCCTCGCGCAGTTTAAGGCGTGGATCAAGGAGATGCGCGGCATCGCCAGCGAACGCCCCGGCACCGGCGCGTGCGCGCTGGCGACGGCGATGGGCATGTGGCTGTGGACGCTGGAGCGTTTGCAGCGCTCGACCGATGCCGACGGCGGACGTCTCTACCAGAGCGCCCGTCAAGGCGTGACCTTCCCATTGGCCGACGCGCTCTGCTGGCTGCTTGCGGCGCGCTGCCAGATCCTCGACGCGCTCGAACTGGAGCGGCGCGGGGCCGGCGACGCTGGCGTTGCCGAAGGGTTGGACGGGTTGGTGAATTTCATGACCGACCTCTGCCATGTGCAATCGGCGCGGGCCAGCGGCGAAGCGGCGCGCATCTGCGCCGAGTTGGTGTTTGGCTATAACCGTCACCCCGCGTGGGATGAAGCGGGATACCGGGGCTGTTATCGGCAAGACGAGTTGGATTCGCTGGAAGGCTTGATCCCAGGCATCGGTTCCTACGGCGTGGATGTTGTCGGCAACGATGGCTCGCATCCGAAAAAAGCCGGGCCCTGCGCCAAGTGCAATGGCGCCGAACAGTTTCTTTCGTTGCAATCGAAGCTCTCCACCTGCCTCACCGGCTGCCGCTTGTCGAAAGACCGTGCCGCCGAGGCGATATCGAAGATCATGATTCCGGAGGCGCTGGACTATCCAGCATGACAGCTCGTCTTTTGATAGTGGTTCGTATCAGGACACGCCTTCAGGCGTGTCGAAATTGCTGTGCAGTGAACGCGCCTTCAGGCGCTGAGGGCGGAGATCGGAGTTTCACGACAGGCTCATGAGCGCCAACTCCCAAGATCCAGCCGCGAACGAGCAAACCAAGCTCGATCCAACAAAGATCGAGCGCCAGCAGATGGAGGTCGACATCGCCTGCGTCGGCTTCGGCCCCGCCATGGGCGGCTTCCTCACTACGCTCAGCCGCAGTTTGATGAATGACGATGGCTCGGTGCGTCTGGAGAGCGCAACGTCCCCCGGCATGCCTCTGCAAGTAATTTGTTACGAGCGCGCCGATGGGTTGGGTTTCGGAGTGTCGGGCGTGGTCACGCGCGCGCGCGGAATACGCGGCAGTTTTCCCGATATCGATCTCACACAAGTTCCGATGTCGGTCGAGGTGAAGAAGGAAAAGCTCATCTACCTGCTCGATCCCGTGCGGGCGAGCCACCGGTCGTTTTCGTTCAAGGCTGCCGACCGCGTGCTGCGCTCCCTCGGTTTTTTCTTCGGTGTGAAGCACGATGCCTTTGAGCTGCCCTATACTCCGCCTTTCATGCGTAAACATGAGGGCTTCGTACTCACGCTGGGCCAGCTCAACCAGTGGGTTGGCGATCATGTCGCAGCCTCCGGCATGGTGCAGATTTGGCCGGGCATGCCGGTCGCCGAACCGCTTATCGAAAGAGACAAGATTGCCGGCGACGCGGTCTGCGGCGTTCGCCTCGCCGATCAGGGCACCGATCTTCATGGACGCCCGGACGCCGGTTTCACGCCCGGCATGGATATCCGCGCCGCGCTGACGGTGGTGGGCGACGGCCCGGTCGGAGTGGTCGGGCGCAAGATCGATGCGCAGCTTGGAATGCCCGCGGGCCATCGTTCCCGCGAGTGGGCGCTGGGCATGAAGATGGTGGTTGAACTCCGCGAAGATAGTGGACTCGATCCCGGCACCGTCCTGCACACCATCGGCTTTCCCGAGCCGGAAATTTTCGGCTTTCTCTACGTCCACCCCGGCAACATGGCTTCGGTTGGCATTTTTGTTCCCTCGTGGTTCCGCAGTCCGATCCGCACCGGATATCGTTACCTCCAGCATTTCATGCTTCATCCGTATCTGTGGCGTTATCTCGAGGGCGCCACGCTGAAATCGTGGGGAGCGAAATCGCTCCAGGAATCGGGCCGCCACGGCGAGCCATTTCTCGCGGGCAACGGATATGCTCGCGTCGGCGAAGGCTCGGGCAGCACCAATGTGCTCGCCGGTTCTGGCGTGGATGAGGCCTGGACCACAGGCGTGCAACTCGCCGAAGCGGTCATCGAGCTCACCGAACAAAAGCGTGCGTTTACTCGCGAAAATCTCGAAGCGACCTATGTGCGCCGCCGCCGTGAGAGCTGGGTCGACGAGGAGTCGAAGGTCGCGGCCAGCGCGCGCAATGGGTTCCAGAAAGGCGTCGTCACCGGAATGATCGGCATGGCCGTTGCCGGCATGACGGGCGGGCGTTTCGCGCTGCGCTCGCGTCCCGTGCCCAGCACGCTGCCCTCGCTCGAAGAAATTTACGGATCGCGAATTCCGCCGGCCGAGTTGAAGCAGATCCGCGAGGAATGCGCCGCCAAAGGCGCTTCGCTGCACGACCGCATCATGGACCGCTGCGGTTGGCCGCAGATTCCGATGGATGGCAAGCTTTTCATCTCACACCAGGACGCGCTGCTTATGGGCGGAGGTGTGCAAGCGCCGCCCGGCTATGCCAACCACGTCTGCTTTCCTCGACAGCAAATCTGCCGCGCCTGTGATACTAAGTTGTGCGTGGAAATGTGCTCGGGCCAGGCCCTCACCCGCGGCGATAATGAAGATGGCGTGCCCGCCTTCGATCGCGAAAAATGCGTTTATTGTGGCGCTTGCCTGTGGAATTGCCAGGCCGACGCCGACGGTGCCAAGGGCAATATAGAATTCAAAGCTGGCGCGGGAGGACTGCACTCGACGCTGAATTGAGGTTGTTAGTCGTTAATTATTAGTCGTTGGTCGTTAGTCGTTAGTCGTTAGCAAACCCGCGAGCGACTAACAACTGACGACTAACGACTGGTATGAGAAGATGAGTTACTAGAACTGATCTCCTCAATTGTTTTCCAAACGGGCTGTCCGGCCCTCAGGGGCTAAAGCCCGCATTATTATTGGCCCTAAACGGCACGGCTGAAGCCGTGCCCTACCCAAAACCATTTATGAGACAGTTTCTAATTTGATAGGACTCGAATGACAAACGGATATCACATAGTAGTTTGCGGCAGCATTGTGCCCGACCCACTGCAAACTTTGGAGCCGGTCGCGACCCCAACCGGCCCCGCGCTGAAAAACGAAATGATGCTGCCCGCCGTGCTCGATCCCTGGGCGGCCCATGCCTTGTATGAAGCCGCGAACCTGGCGTCGAAAGTTGCGGGTAGTAAAGTCTGGCTGGTTAGCGCCGGCCCCAAAGCGAAGCTCCAGCAAGTGATGATGACCATTGCCCAACGCGTGAGCTTCGAATTGGTTCCGGTCGATTCCAGCGCCAGCGGTTTTGCCGACGCGCATGCGACCGCCGCGCTGCTTGCGGACACCATCCAAAGCATCGCCGGACTCGATCGCTCGCGCCTGCTCGTCTTCGGCGGCTGGGAATCGGCTTCGCGCGGCGCTGGCGCCACCATGCAGTTAGTCGGCGAGCGGCTGGAGATACTCGACCAGTTTCAAGGCGTCGATCAGCTTACTTTTCAAGCCGACGGCTCGCTCGAAGTTCTCGAGCGCATCGAAGGCGGGTGTCATCAGGTTTCGGTTTGCTCTGGCCCTCCGGCTTTGTTCGGCTGGGCGACCGGCAATCTGCCCGAGCCGCGCAACAATCCTCAGGTTGGAATGGCGAACATGCGCACCGTGATGCCCGCGCTGCAAAAAGCGAAGTCCGTGCCGCTCGCGGTTGGGGGGTTGCATTTCCTGAGCGCGACTCCGCCAAAACAACAGCGTCAAACGCGCGTGGTCAAAGACCTTTCGCCCTTGCAAATCGCGCAAGAGCTTGCGGAATGGATTGGCAAGTAGATTAACAAAATCAACATCCCAACCGCAGCCCCTAAAGGGGCGATTGGGACGAAATGATTTACGGCATCGCTAAAGCGATGCCCTGATACGAAGCGTAATTATTTTGGCAGCTTATTTAGCAACCTGTGGCGTAAGTCAGGTTCGTATCAGGGCATGCCTTCAGGCATGACGCAGAAGCATTAGCATCAACGCGCTTTTAGGCGCTGGATTTTGGTACCGGAGATCAACACTCTAATGTCAAAAAGCATCCTGTTTCTAGCGCACGTTTCAGAAGACGGCAACACGCTTCCCAAAGTGTCGTATGAAGTTCTAGGTGCTGCCGTGAAGTTGACCAAGCAGCTCGGCGCGCGCTTGACCATTGGCTTAATCGGCGAGGACGTGTCTGCCGCGGCGGAAACGATTGCCGCCGCCGGGGCCGATCGAATTCTAGCGGTCGCGGGGCCGGACTTTGCAACCCCGCGCTACGCCAGTGATGCGGCAGCGGCGGAAGCCATCTGCCGGGCCGCTGGGGCCGAACTGGTTCTCGCGCCCGCAACCTCGCGCTTCATGCGCGTTTTAGCGGGAGTGGCGCATCGCCTCAAGGGATGCGTGGACACGCATGTCACCTCGCTCGAAGCCGTTGACGGAGAACTGCGCGCCACGCGCTGGCATTATCGCCAGCGCATCGAAGCCGTCATTCGCCGCGATGCGCGCCCTTGGATTGTGTTGCTCGAATCCGGCTGCGAAGCGGCCTTTACCGGAGCGTCCAGCGCGGCCAAGGTCGAACAAATCTCAGTGACTCTTCCGCCAGCGGCCACGCGAACGGTCGTCAGCGGCGTGCGCGCGCCGAAGAGCGACGCGCAAACCATTCGGCCCGACGCCAATTTGCTGTTTGTAGCGGGCGCGGGCTGGACCAAAAAACAGGCCGACGGCAAGCCCCATGTCGCCGAAGCGGAAACTCTGATTCTCGATTTTCTTCGCGCGTCGGGCGCTTCGCTCGGCGGCAGCAAGTCGCTAGTCGATCAATCGGGAGAGAGCGAGACTGTTCTCGGCTTCATGACCCATCTCAACCAAGTGGGCCAAACCGGATCGACGCCGCGTCATCCCAAGGGATTGTCCACCTGTTGCCATGGCGAGGAGCCGCATGTTGTGGGCTGGCGCTTCATCAACGAGCGCCGCGCCGTGAATCTCGACCCGAATTGCGGCTGGGCGCGAGGCAAAGCCGACGTGCTTTACGTCGCCGATGCGTTTGAAGTGGTGGCGAAGTTAAACGCCCTTTTTGGCCAGAAAAGCCGGTCGAGAGAAGATGCAAGGTGACCCATCGTGTCACAAGGGTTTCCTCTGTGAACCTCTGTGCTCCCTGTGATTGAGGCTTTTCCCCGATTCGGCAATCCCCTCTAACGCATGGGCAACGCGTACATCAGCCCGCCTTCGGTCCAGAGCTTGTTGGCGCCGCGGGGCAGCTTCATCACCGAGCCGGAGCCGAGGTCGTGTTCGAACATCTCGCCGTAGTTGCCCACGGCTTCGATGACGCGCGCGGCCCAGGCATCGTCGAGTCCGATCAATTGTCCGTAGCCGCGGTGGACGCCGAGCAGGCGCCGGACCACCATATCGTCACTCTTCTTCATTACCTCGACGTTCGCCTGTGTCACGCCGCTCTCCTCGGCCTGGATCAAAGCTTCGACCGTCCAATTGACAATGGCGGCAAATTGCGGGTCGTCGAGTCGATAGGTGGGCGCCAACGGATCTTTGGCGATGACGTCGGGTAGTATCTCAACATTTTTCGCCACACTCTTAAAGCCGAGACGCTCGTAGGCCAGTTGCGAGGCGTCGGCGGTGATGGCGGCGCAGTTGCGGGTGACGAACGCCGCTTCCATCTCGCCTTCTTCCTGAAAAGAAAAGGGCAGCCAGTCGATCTTCTCGCGCTCCATGTAACTTTGGATTTGCATCTCGATCTCCGTGCCGCCGAGAAAACAGATTTTCTTGCCGGCAAGGTCCTTGGGGGAAGCGATTCCCAAGGTCTTATTCACAAGAAAGCCCTGATAGTCATAAAAAATCGGCCGTGTGAAACCGAAACTCATAGTGGCCGCATTCATGAAATTCGGAGATCCGGTGGCGAGCAGCGCAATCGTGCCGGATTTGAGGGCTTTTAGCGCGTCCTGTTCGTCGCGGAAGGGCACGACGGTGAACTTGGCGTTGGGCCCGAGCACGGCGACAGCCACTGCCTTGCAGATATCGGCGTCGAACACGGAGTGATTGCCGTGCGCGTCCTGCGTGGAATACTCGGGCTCTTCGATGTTGATGCCACAGGGGAGGGAACCGGCGGCTTTGATTTTATCGAGCGTGGCCCCGGCGTATGCCGTCGTCGTTGCAACAGCGATCAGCAATGCAACAGAAAATATAAGTACGGAAATTTTGCTCATGTGGGTCTTGCTTCTTACTAAACACCAATTGGATTACAAACATGTAAAAATCCGGCGGCCGGAGGAAAAATCCGGTCGCCGGAGAGGGTGTTACGGGGAGATCTAATTCGTCGGCCAGCCGGGCGTCTGCGTCGGGATGCCTGGATTGGTGCTGGGACGAGGATTGAAGTCGGCCGGGGCCGGATCGCTCACTCCGCCCTTGATGGTGTCGGTTGGGGTGAGTTGCAGGATGCGGCAGCCCAGCCCGTTGTAGTGAGGCAGGCTCAGGACCGTCGCCTCCGGAATGGTCGCGTAAGCAGCTGGCAATGGTGGCGTAACGCCAGTTAAGCGGCCATTGTCAAAGGCGCTGAAGAGATCGCCCACGCCCGGAACGCCGGCGTCGGCGGGCCCCAGGTACTTCTGGCCATAAGTCTTCTCGCCCAGTTTGCGGGCCGCGGCTTCGTTGGGAAGATCGGCCAGCGGAGTCAGGTTGAAGAGTTCGTCGATGAATCGGATGATCGAGCTATGCTCGTCGGCTTCATGGGAGATTCCGTGGACCACGGCGTAAGGCGAGATCACGATCGCCGGAATGCGCGGGCCCTGGTCGAGAGCGTTTCCATTCGGGTCCCAGGAACGAACGACCGGTTGCGTGTGATCGTAAAGGCCATCGGATTCATCGTAAGTGATGATGATGGCGCTCTGCGGCCAATACGGGCTGTTGGCGATCGCGTTGATCGAGTCGGCCAGCAAGGCTTCGCTGATCTGCGCGTCGGAGTAGCCTGGGTGGTCGTCGTTACCGGTGTAAGCGGCTTCGACGGCCGGGCTGGGCGAACGCGGAACCAAGCTATCGAGGTTGTCGTAACCGCCGCGAACGTAGAAGACGCCGCCGCTCGCGGGCAGAGCTTGGTTGGCGATCGCAGTGTAGAAATCGCCGAGACCCTTCAAGTGCGCCGCAGTCTCGTTCGGGTTGTTGGACTCATAGCCGAAATATTGCGGGCCATTGTGATGGGCAATGTAGCTGGCATGGGTGGCAACACCGCCAGGATCGGTCGACTCGAGGTCGTAGCCTTCCTGGAACCAGCCCCAGGGTACCGCCCCGTTCGGGCTGCCGGCGATCTTCTGAATGTCCGCTTGCACATCCACAAGGTCAAAGGCCGGGTTGATGTCGTTGGCCGTGATGCTCTGAATCTGGTTTCCCATGAAGGAGAGCGGCAGGCTGGCAAAGGTCAGGTTGGAAGCCGGATTGGTGGTCCCAGGGGCGCCACTCTCGGTGGGCTGTCTTTGACCCGCAGGCGTCGGATCCAGAGCCGATCCCCAGAAGGGTTGTGGATCGCCAACCACGGGCAGCGCCGCGTTGGTGGTGTTGATATTGAGGCCCAACAGCGGATGCTCGACCCACTGTGTTACTCCCGACTGGCCGGAGATCATGGCGATGGCGTTGGGCGTCGAAGGCCCGATCACGCTGTCGAAGAAGTTATCGAATAGCGTGAAGCGGTCCGCGTATTGCCACATAAACGGAACGGTCGTGCAGTCCACATGGCTGACGACCAGTTCGCCCTTTTGCACCTGCGCCTCAGTCGGCGGCACTCCAGTGTAGGTGTACGACCCTCCGCCATTGTTGGTCAGGGTTCCAGAGAGGCCTTCCTCGGTGAAGGCATAGCGATCATTCTGGGCGACGTTGCTGGCATTCAGGTCCAGCTTGGCATCGATCGCGGTGTGGCCGTGATTTACCGAATCCGTGTCCTCTGGGTAGAGGTTCACTGTGGTTGAGGACCCGTTGCTATTGACGCCGGTGACCGACTGAGGAATCAGAAATGGGGAGATGGTGGTTACCGAACCGTCCGTCAAAACGATCGGCTGAACAAAGCCCGGTGTGTTGGCGGCGGGCTGAGAAAACAGTCCCCGGGCCCCAGGGTAGGTGCCGAAGTAGAAGTCGAAGGAGCGGTTCTCCTGGAACAGAACGAAGACATATTTGATTTTCTGTTGCAGCAGAGCGAGTTTCTGAGCTTGGCTGAGACGCGGCTCGCTCGCCAAGTCGCGCGTGTAGCGGGCGACTTCAGCGCTCGATCGCGGTGCGATTTCGACAAGGTCCTTCTGGCCGGCAGCCCCGTTGCTCTTGGGGTTTTCCGCCAGGGCGGGGAATGGCTGCAACATCAACGCAGCCGCCAACAGGGAAGCGCAACTGCTCTTCACCCATTCTTTGGTATGCATAGTTTGTTCCTCTCTTTATCTTTTGATTGAACTTTGATCAAACTTTGATCGAAAACCCGGTGCGCATGTGTTTTTCGCCGGTGTTGCCCAGTTGCCGCCTGAGCGGGTGGTTTTCCGGCGAAGAGATGTTGCGTAGTCCATCGAATACCAGAGCGATGTAAACGGGGAATTAAGCTGGCGTGAAAAGTTGACGAACAGTTTGTGAATGACAGCGCACGCAGGACCTTATTCAAGATTCAAATCGCCGATGCACTCGATTGCGTGCGCTACTCGTCCAGCCGTGGCCGGGCTCCAGTGTTCGCTGGCGCGAATTGAAATATTGTCGATGTATTTAGTAGACAAGATGGCCGGAACGGAAGCCATGCCGCCGGGTTCAGCGCCCGCTTTGGAAGAAGGCACGGATGGAACGGCCGCGCCCGCCACGACCGGCGGCTGCGGTTCCGCATGGAGTGCGGGGGAGCCCTCCTGCACTCCGCCGGACAGCGCGGCGGACTTTATCTACGTCTTGTGCCTCCAAAAGGCTTGCCAGAAGCCGTAGATCGCCGGATTGGTGTTTTGCCGCTAAAGCGCAAAAAATTGCATAGTTGAGGTGTGGACAATTCGTCCCGAAAATTCGTAAGTCGCAGAAAAGACACCTGATTGGGGCATTTTCCGGCCCGCAGGCCGACCGGCAGCCAGATTGCGAATTATCAAGATGTTGTCTATCAAAATGATAGACATGGCGGGGGAAAAAGGCCATAATCGTTGAAGTGAAACTTAGACCTTCACGACAAGGCGGCGTTTTAACAACCGGATTTTCTGAATTCTTGAAAGCTGGGGGCCGAACATGGAAAAACGCTTGATCTATTTCGATAATGCTGCAACCGTCTGGCCGAAGCCGGAGAGTGTTTACAAGTTCATGGACCAGTTCTACCGCACCCACGGGGTCAACCCCGGCCGGAGCGGTTACGACCTGGCGATTGAAGCCGGATCTCTGCTGACGGACCTGCGCAAGCGTTTGACCAAGTTTTTTGGCGGCGATGAAGACACACCGGAGCGGCTCGTCTTCAGCTACAACGTTACGGATGCGCTGAACCTGGCGATCCCCGGGCTGATCGGCAAGGGCGACCACGTGATCACGACCAACCTGGAACATAACTCCGTGATCCGGCCGGTCAATCACATGGTGCGCGATTGCGGAGCCGAGGCGACCTTTCTTCCTTTCAACTCCGATGGATTCATCGAACCCGACGCTGTCAAGCGGGCGATCCGGCCGAACACGAAAGTGCTGATTGTCAATCATGGCTCCAACGTCATCGGCACCGTGCAGCCCCTCCGCGAATTGGGGCGTCTTTGTCGTGAACACGGCATAATTTTTCTGGTAGACACAGCGCAAACCGCGGGCATCGTCCCCATCAACATGAAAGAAATGAATATCGACGTGGTCGCGTTCACGGGCCACAAGGCATTGATGGGCTGCATGGGCATCGGCGGTCTGTGTATCCGCAAGCATGTTGAAATCGCGCAAGTGCGCGCCGGCGGCACTGGCGTGCGCTCGGTCGATCCCTACCATCTGGAAGAATATCCGTGGCGTCTAGAATTTGGCACTCCGAACATGGTGGGAGTGGCGGCGCTTTGGGCCGGCCAGGATTGGCTTGACGAAAACGGGGTCGAAAAAATATACGCACACGAGATGAAGCTCGCCAAAGAGTTGGTGGAAGGCTTGCGCAAGATCGATGGCGTGCGCCTGTATTGCTGCGACCAACTCGAGAACCATCTCTCCACCGTGTTGATGAACGTGGAAGGCGTCGATCCGGGCGACGTCGGAATCATGCTCGATGTCGACCATGACATCGCCGTCCGCACCGGCCTGCACTGCGCGCCCCTGGTGCATACGCAATTGGGTACGGTAGATACACACGGCGGAGTCCGCTTCTCGGTGGGAGCATTCAATACTGAGGCACAGGTGGCGGCCGCGATCCATGCCGTCTCCGAGATTGCTAGCTGGGCGCGCGAGCGCGCTCGCCAGCCGGAGCGCGATGTCGTGCGCATTGCAACTCCAGAACCCATAGGGCTGACCGCGTAGCGCGTACTACGCCCCCGCGCAGTTCGTCAGCGAGGCGAGCGCGGTCAAGTCCGACTTACTCCATCTAAGGAAACTCTGATTAAGTCGGTTCATGGAGAGTTTTAAAAGGGCATGGCTTCAGCCATGCCGTCAGAACCCGCCACACAAGCGGCTTTAGCCGCTGAGGGCCGCACTCTCAACCGATCCCGTCTCGCCAGCGAAGACTTAATCGGAGTTTCCCTAAGTCAGTAACGCCTCTACTTATGTGGGAGTTATGGGCGCGGGCTGGGTGTCTTCCGTTAGTTCCAGTATCTGCGCCATTAAATGCAGCAGCCTCCACTTGTCGGCGAGGGACGGTTCCCCTTCCATGGAGACGTGGCTGATGGCCGGGCTGATGAGCGCGGATTTCAGAGCGGCGGGCGGAACGTCGCGCTGCAACCATAGCATTTCCGGCGGCGGGATCACGTTGTCCGCCGCGCCGTGCAGGAGCAACACCGGGACTGTTAACGCCCCGAGATTTCCGTGAGGAGAAACCGGCGCCATCTCCGCCCGGTGGCGGACGATGGCCGCGCGGATCTCACCGGCCAGCGATTCCACCTGGTGGTTGTACAGCAATTCCATCTTCTGACGAGAGCCGGCGCTGAGCCGCTCGGCGCATTTTCGCGACTCGTCAACTTGCTCCCACAACAACAACCGGAGAGCTTCGTGGGCCGCGGGAACGTCGGCAGGCGGAAAGAAATCGCTAACATGCGAGTAGATCAGAACCAGTGCTCCGTACTCGTGGGCCGCCATGTGGAGCGTGGTTCCATCGGGCCGTGCGATATTGCTCGTGATGAGGAATTGAGAGACACGTTCCAGATCGTCGTGCGCTCCGACCGAAACGACAAAACGAATGTACGGCGCAAAACGCGGATCGGCTGCGGCCAACAGCGACAAACCTCCGGCAAAGCTCAGGCCGAGCACGCCGGCCTTTTGCCCAACCTGCTCGGAAAGCGCGCGGGCCGAATATCCGATGAGGTCGATTGAAGTGCGGTCAACCTGGTAATCGGCGAGAGAGAGCAGCTCAGGCGTCAGGACGCGGATGCCGCTTGAAGACAGGGCGCGAGCGAAGGCGACGAGGCGCGGCTCGTCGATGCCGAGATGATGGACTCCATGCACGAGGACCATGCCAGGTGCCTGGGACCGGTCTTTAGGACTGCTGGGAATGTACAATCGTGCGCGGATGGGCCCGGACGGAGTGGGTACCTCTGTGAGCAGCTCTTCGATGGGATGTGCGCTGAGGTTGGCCAGTTGTCCTGGATGCTGCGGGGCTTGCACTCGCAACAGCACCCCAGCGGCGCGAAAGTGGACCCAGCCGGGACGAGCGAGCGTCAGGACCGTCACAGCGGCGAGGACTAACGCGAAAATTCTTGTGACCCGGCGTTGTCGTTGAGGAGGAGTGATCATTGGTCTGGGCTTACGGTGAAAGTATATCGCCAAGCAGCAGGAATCAACGGTGGGAAAATTTCCGCGCCTGCGATTCCGAGGACTGCTGCCGAAGGCCGAAGCGAGCGGTCGAATCGAACTGCGAACAAGATCAACCCAGCGCTTCCGCAGGATGAGGAGAATTTGGTTACGAAGCCCGGGACGCGAAGCGGTGCGCGGCGTCCAGAAGGCTTTTGGCCCATGTGGGAGTGGCCAGAGCGTGTAAGTGGGTATAACCCGCCATTACATTGTTTGTAACAACGAAGTCGCGTTTCGCAAAACATCCCGCGCCGCGAAGAACGGCACAGGCGCCCGGAAGCGGTCCATTACCCGGCAAAATGCGCGAGTAATGAAACTCATGGCCGCGAAGGACGAGCCCGGCAGGGAAGAACGGGTTCGAGCCATCCACGAGTAACTCGCTGTAGCCGTGGCCCTGGGGCGTGTCGAAGCCTTCCACGTCGAAAGGAAACACTCCGGCCATGGGATACGTTTTGCCCGCCCAGCGCAGGGTTTGGGCGAGCAGAATGAGGCCTCCACATTCGGCATAAATGGGCAGACCTCCGAGCGCGGCTTGCCGGAGCGACTCCAGGAAACTTCGGTTTGACGATAGCGTTTCGGCGTGCTTTTCTGGAAAGCCGCCTCCGATGTAGAGCGCGCTTAGTCCTTGGGGCAGGGCGCTACTCTGAAGCGCGGAAATTGGGATAAGTTCTGCGCCGTGTTGCTCTAACTGCTCGAGATTCTCCGGGTAATAGAAACTAAATGCGGAGTCGCGCAGATAGCCAATCTTAACGTTCTTCGCCGCCGGAATCGAAACTTCAGTGGGGCCGGTCGCCAGCGAAGGCGCGCTCCGCGCGATCGAGACGATGGCATCTTGATCGAAGCCATCCGCCAGTTTCAACAACTCGTCTTGGGTTTGCGCGGGTCCAGCGTGTTCTTGCGGAGGAAGCAATCCGAGATAGCGCTCGGGCAGCGGGTTGACTGCAGCCCTGCGAATTACGCCAACGACAGGGACCGCACATGTAAGCTCAATCGCATCGCGCAAAATTCGCTCGTGCCGCTGGCCATTTACATTGTTCAGAATGATGCCGCGAATCGGAAGCTCTGGATCGAGCGCCCGGCACCCCGCGACAGAAGCGGCCGCGGTACGTGTTACTTTTGTGGCATTGACGACGAGCAGCACCGGAGCGGCGAGGCAATGGCTGAGCGCGGCGCTGCTGTGCGTGCCGGCAGCGTCGAAACCGTCGAAAATCCCGCGATTGCCTTCGATGAGGTTAATGCCATCCGCGATCGCATTGCGGACGAACCCAGTACGGACAAACGAAGCGCGGACGGTGTCGCGGCCCATTAAGTAAGTGTCGAGATTGCGAGCGGGATAAGATGACGCCCAACTTAGCCAGGCGGCGTCAATGTAGTCGGGTCCTTTCTTAAATGCGCGCACCTGATATCCTGCGCGGCGCAGGGCCAGCAGGAGCGTGAGCGAGACCAGTGTTTTGCCCGAGCCGCCGGACATGCCGGCAATCAGCAGGCGCGGCATGGGAAGAAAATCGGTCACAGTTCGGCGCCGGGCTTGGGCGGAAGTTGGATGAACGAGCCTCCGAGATAGCTGTAAACGCAACGGCCGGAGTCGATCAAAATGCGCAGGGCCTTTTTGCAGTCGTCTTTGCTGCAAGCTGGACCGTGTTTGGCGATAAGTTCTTTGGCCAGGTCGCCGGGCTTCATGTTTCTCTTTCCGGCCGACTCGGCAACCAGTTGATACATTTCTTCCGCCAGAATCTCAATCGAAACCGATTTCGTGTCCGTCATTGCAGGACCTCTTTCTCGCAGGGTGCAGGACTTATGTAACTCTCTTCTTCCAGACTAAGTGTGTTGCCCGGGGGCTGATCGATAATAGTAACAGCGACAGGGACGACGTGAGTTAGGGGGGCGCTGTCCGTGTGCTGTCCAATGTGCCGTTGATGATGTTTCAATTTGTCGCGCAGGCGCACCGCCTCGCCAATCACAAGAGTAGCCGGCGGTTCGATGGCTGCACGGCGAGCGTCCTCGGTAATCGCGCCCAGTGTTGACGCGATAACGCGCTCGCCCTCCCAGAAGGCCATTTGTATGATTGCGGCTGGAGTATCCGGCGCGAGGCCGGCCGCCATCAACTTTCTGACGATGTGTTCGATATTGTGGACGCCCATGAGCACGACCACGGTGTCGACCTTGCTGAGCGCCTGCCAATCGACGCGATCGTCATGCTCCGCCGCCTGATGGCCGGTCACGATGGCGACCGACGAGGCTGCGTCGCGGTGAGTAACTGCGATTCCGGCACTTAGTGGGGCCGACAGGCAGGAAGAAACTCCGGGGACCACCTCGAAGGGGATGCCATGCTCCGCAAGATATTCGGCTTCTTCGCCGCCGCGGCCGAACAGAAAAGGATCGCCGCCTTTGAGGCGCACCACCATCTTGCCCGCGCGCGCCTTGCGGACGAGCAGATCGTGGATCTCGTCCTGGCGCGAAGCGTGCTTGCCCAGCGGCTTGCCCATGAATATCTTTTCGGCGGAAGGCTTGGCCAGCGCCAGGACCTCATCCTGAATCAGCCGGTCGTACACGATCACTTCGGCGGTCTTGAGAAGTTTAGCCGCCCGGATGGTGAGAAGATCGGGATGCCCCGGACCAGCGCCCACCAAATACACTTTGCCCGTGTTTGTCATGAATGCTCTCTTTCAAAAATCATCGCAATGCGCGAATCGCGAACCATCGTGCGCTACCGGAACCAGCGGCTGATGAGCACGAAAACCGCCAGCAGCACGACTCCGGTGGAGAACGTGTACCAAATCAGCTTGCGCTCAATCGGGAGCAACGGTTCGTACTCGCCTTCCATTTTTTTCAGTTCTTCCGCTACACAGGGTTCTGTCATAGTCATCCTTTCAACTTCATTTTTCGAGACGTCATCCTTTTAACGTGGGCGGCAATACTCCGTGGAAGAACAGCCACGAGATCAGCAGGCCGACCCAAATGATGTATCCGAACAGGCAGAGCACATAGACCGCGGCCAGTTTGGCGATGCCCTCCTGCCACAATTTGCGGAAATTGGAGAGCACTCCTATGGCGAAGAAAGTCATCAGGAAGAAGATGGCGCGAAACAGATTGGCTTGCGCCATCGAGGCCTTTACTTTCGGGATCAGGCCCGGAGCGGCTATGCCGATGCCGAGCACGATCAGGAAAGTTGCCAGGTAACCGAGAATGAATTTCGGAAAGCGCTGCCAAATCTCGACGGCGCTGACTTTCTCTCCCGAGCGGCGTTCGATCTTGGCCGACCAAATCCAGGCGAGAATAAACGCCCACACGCCGATGAAGACATCGATAAATACCTTTACCGTGGCGCTGACGCCCATGATCCAACCGGGCTGGTAGGCCACTCCAGTAGCAGCCAACGCCTTGGCGCGGATGAGCGCGTCGGTGATTGCTCCGCTGGCCACCGCGGCGCCGTCGGTCTTTACAGCAAGGCCCATCCATGCGCCCGCGACCATGGGTTGCCCGTATAGGAAGTGCTGAGCGGCGAAGGGAAGCACCATAAGTTCAACGACGGCGAAGATCACAACCAGCGACGACACCATGATGGGCACTACCGGCCGAGCTCGAATTGCGCTGCCTGTGGCAATGGCCGCCGACACTCCGCAAATGGAAATGCCGGAAGCCAAGGGAGCGGCCCATTCGCGGCTGAATCCGAAATAGCGGCGCGAAACGAAATACACGATCGGCCAGTAAATCAAGTAGGCCACAATGATGGCGCAAACGCCGAGGAAGATGACCGACGTTGCCAATTGCCGCTGCTCCAGCGCCGCAATCCCTAGAAATCCACCAAGAATCACAATGCCGGTCTTGATGTACAGCTCGGGGCGGACCGCCTCTTTGAGCGCCCTGGCGACGCCCGGCAGGAAGTTGCCGACGATTAAGCCCGCGAGTAATGCGATGATGAATCCCGATTCGTTAGTAAGATTGAGCGACCATGCGATCTTCAACGCGGGACGCTTGTCTGGCGTTGCGGCAATGTGGGCCCAGCTTCCCAGAAACCAGCAGGCATAACTGACGATGAATATCGCCGTGAAGCCCACCGCAAATCGCCTGAGACCGGCGCGCAGGGCTCTTGCCGCCACCAGCAGCACGGCTAGCAAAAAGAGATACGTTGCCCCGAGCGAGAGCGAGGCCGGCAGACTGGCATAGAGCTTTGAAGCGGGCGCCAAAGCCTTGTAGGGCATGGTCCAAACCGAAGTTGTGACCGCCCATCCCAGCAGATCGATCCGGAACAGCAATGCCAGCGACAGCGCGAATACGAACAAGCCGATCCACACCGCCAGCCAATCTTCACTTATGCGGGGTTGCGCAATCGCAATCGCCGGGCCCGCGGAAGGGGCAGTAACTTTATTCAAGGATGTTGGTTCGTTGGTCATGGGTATCTCCACAAAATGCATCTTTATTTGTTATTCCGGTTGTTATTCGTTTGTTAGTACTCCTTCCACACAGAAAGCGCGATCTTATAGAAAACCGTGATCATCAAAGCGCCGCTGGCCCAAATTCCAAGGACGATAATCGACTCGGGCAATGTGGGCGCGTAGCGCGTGACCGCTCCGAGCGGCGAAGGTGTAAAGCCGCCAACCATCAGCCCGAGTCCTTTATCGAGCCAGATAGAAACGAAAATGAACATGCACGCCATGGTTAGCAGGCGGATGTTCGTTCGCCACTTTGGGACTAGTAGTAATGCCAACGCAACCCACGAGAGCAGCACCGAGAGCCACATCCAGAGCGCCAAGCGATGGTCGCCGTTGAGTCCGATGAAGAGATACTTGAAATGCTCGCGATGTGCCGGAATTCCGCTGTAAAAGGCGGTGAAGACCTCCGCCAAGATAAGGAAAATGTTGATGGCGAGTGCGTAAGTCACGATGACCGCCAACTTTTGAATCGCTTCGCGTCCCGCATCAAAGCCGGACAATTTCCTCAACGCCAGACACAACAAAATCAACAGAGCCGGGCCGGAAGCGAAGGCGGAGGCAAGGAAACGCGGCGCCAGGACCGCCGTCAGCCAGTAAGACCGGCCGGGCAATCCGCTATAGAGAAACGCGGTGACCGTGTGAATGCTGATCGCCCATGGAATTGAGAAGATGACCACGGGCTTGAGCCAGCCGGGAACGGGCACATGTTCGCGTTGCGCGGTCAGCGTGACTGCGGCGATGACCGCGTTCATCAGCAGATAACCACTGAGCGCGATCATGTCCCAAAACATCACCGACTTCGGCTGGGGATGAAGCACGATGTTGAAAACCCGCGCGGGCTGGCCCAAGTCGACGAAGATGAAGAGAATGCACATCGTAACTGCCGCGACCGCCAGCAGTTCGCCGAGCAGAGTGATGCGGCCAAATTGCCGGCAATCGTGCAGGTAATAAGGCAGAATAACCATGACAGCGGAAGCGGCGACGCCCACAAAAAAAGTAAATTGCGCAATGTAGAGGCCCCAACTTACATCGCGACTGAGTCCGGTGACGGCCAGGCCGTGCATGAGTTGCAAAACATAGCAAAAGGAACCCGCCAGAATCACGCAGAGAAGCGAGGCCATCCAGAGCCAGTATTTGCGGCTTCCCATGAGCGCTTTTGCAAGTATGACCATAAGCACGCTAGACAATGTAGTATACGGCAGGGCCAGTGCCCAATTCCGGTTTGCGCTGCACCGCAAAGCGCGAGCGCAGCAGTTGGCGGACCTCGGAATCTGTCCGATCGAGGTCGCCGAACACGATGGCCTTTTCCTCGCAGCTCTCGGCGCAAGCCGGCCCTTGCCCGTTCGCCAGCCGTTCTTCGCAGAAGTTGCATTTCTCCACAACACCTTGGGTGCGGGTCGGAAAATCCGGATTCACATTTGCGATGGCGGGCCGGGGGTCTTGCCAGTTGAAGCTGCGCGCTCCATACGGGCAGGCGGCCATGCAATAGCGGCAACCGATGCAGCGATGAAAGTCGATAGTAACTACGCCATTCTCACGTTTCCAGGTTGCGTTGACCGGGCAAACGTCGACGCAGGGAGGATTGTCGCAGTGGTTGCACGCCAGCAGCACGGGTAGGTCGCCGAAAAATTCGCGCGTGTAGCCGTTTTGCGCGGCGGGGAATACGTTATTGAACGGCTCTTTCCAAATCCACTTGACCTCGTGTGCGCGGCCGGCGAATTGCGGCACGTTGTGCGTGGAGTGGCAAGCTTTGATGCAGCGGTCGCAGCCGTCTTTCTGCCGGCATTTCTGGAGGTCAATCGCCATGCCACAGCGGACGGGTTTAGCGGGCGGGGTGGGCGCTTGCTCGGCTGTTCGTTCGGCCACCGCTCGGACAGCTTTTCTTCCCGCAACGGCCAGCAAACCCAAGCCCGAAAGCCGCAGAAAATCTTTTCGCGTAATTTTCATGACGCGCTCCTCATTGGGCGTCTCTGGAAGCCCGCTGGGAATCGTTGTGGCAATGCCAACAATTTGGATCGGAAATACCGGCATAGTCGTGGCACCGTTCGCAAAATTCCTTGCGGCCGGTATGACATTCGGTGAGGCAGGTGCGAGTGGGATTCTTGTCGTAGACTTTCCCGTTGAATGCGACGAACTGCCTCTGCCCATCGCGCACCGCTTCGTTTCTCCAATGATCGAGTAACTGCATGTGGGAACTGCGCATGTAACTCGCGGGTGCGACGCACTGTTTTTCCTGTGCGGGGAGTTGGATTGGCGGCGCGGCCAGAGCTGCATTTCGGTCGAGAGCGCCATGCCAAATCGGAGTAGTTATTAGCCCAACGAAAAGAGTTAGCCCGGCGAGAATCAGTGGGCGATCACTCATGCGCAGCCACCTCTTTTGCGAATGGCTCGCCGCGTAAATCGGTGGTGCGCTCTTTTTCTCCGGTCATTACCAGCGCGTTCCCCAGTAACTCGTGCACGCCGGCGACCTCGACGCCCGGGACCCAGTATTCCATTAGCGTGGGCAAGGTCGCCTTGTCGATGGCACAAATGCAAGCAAGCAAGTTGACGCCATGTTTTTCCTGCACGTACTTGACGGCGTTGGCGCGTGGAAAGCCGCCGCGGAGGCGCATTTCCAGGTTTTCGTCCGTTCCCAGTCCGGCGCCGCTGCCGCAGCAGAAGGTTTGCTCGCGGATCGTGTTTTCCGGCATCTCATGAAAATTCCGGCAAACGCTTTTCAAGATGTAGCGCGGCTCTTCCAGCAGACCCATGGCGCGCGCAGGATTACAGGAGTCGTGGTAGGTGACATTCCACCGGTTGTTACGGCTGGGGTCGAGCTGCAATTTGCCGTGATGAATAAGGTCGGCTGTGAATTCGCATATGTGCACCGCGCGCGTGGAGCGGGCGTTCTCGAAATGCGTACCGGTAATGGGCGAAACCGGTGGTTCGAGAAAATCGGCGGGGCCGTTCATCGTGTCCATGTACTGATGAAAAACGCGCCACATGTGACCGCACTCGCCGCCCAGAATCCATTTGACGCGCAGCCGCTTGGCTTCTTCGTAGATTTTGGAATTGAGCCGCTTCATCAATTCGTGCGAGGAAAACAGGCCGAAGTTACCGCCTTCCGAAGCAAAGGCGCTAACTGTGTAGTCGAGGCCGATTTCGTTGAACAACATGAGATAGCCGAGCAGCGTGTAGTAATGCGGAGTGCCAAAGTAGTCGGCCGAGGGCATGACGAAAAGAACTTCCGCGCCCTTGCGATTGATGGGAACTTCGATGGGCAGGCCGGTAATTTCCGCCGCTTCATCGGCGGCGAATTGAATGCTGTCCTGAAAAGCGTGCGGCTGTATTCCAAGATGATTGCCGGTGCGGTAACAATTGGCAGCAGGCTCCATGACCCAATTAATGTTACAGCCGATTAGGTCGAGTAACTCGCGGGCCATCATGGTAATCTCGGCGGTATCGATCCCATAAGGACAGAAAACCGAACAGCGCCGGCACTCGGTGCATTGGTAAAAGTAATAGAACCATTCCTTGATGACGTCCTCGGTCAGCTCGCGCGCGCCCACGAGTGAGCCAAAAAGGCGGCCCGTAAGCGTGAAATAATGGCGATAGACCGAGCGCATCAGCTCGGCGCGCAGCACAGGCATGTTCTTGGAATCGCCGGAGCCGACATAGAAATGGCACTTGTCGGCGCATGCGCCGCAGCGCACGCAGATTTCCATGAAAAGACGAAAGGACCGGTACTTCCGCAACCGCTCTTTCATGCCGTCAAGAACGATTTCTTTCCAGTTAGGCGGAAGTTTCCAATCGACGTCGAAAGGCTGCCATTCGCGCGGGTTGGGCAGACCGAGATAGGCAATGTTCTTTGGCGCCGCGCTGTAACAGATAGTCCCTTTGCGAAACTCGACCTTGGCGTCGCGCCAATCGCCCTCGGGACGTTTCTGTTCAATCGCGATTAGTTTGTCCGGCATTCTCAGCCTCAAGCGGAAGTTTCGCGGCTTTCAGTTTGTCCGCGAACTCGCGCTCCCATTCCGCATAGGAGTGGGTTGTCACTGGATCGTTCCAGGGGTTGATGTGGCGCGCACTGCGATTGTCGTTGGCGAGATTGCGCGTGGGACTGAGAAAGACCCCGCCCAGGTGCATGAGTTGGCTGAACGGGAAATATGCAGCCAGCGTGCCGGCCAGAAGTAAGTGGACCAGAAAGATCGGAGTTAGACAACTAGTAACTGCCGGATGGAAGACCGCCAACCCGAGCGCAAACTGCTTGATCGCGGCCACGTCCACCCGGAACACGAAGCGCATAAGCAGGCCGGAAATAGCGGTCCCGAGCAGAAGAAACAAGGCGAGATAATCCGTTGGCAGAGATACGTAGCGGACGATCGGATTGCGAAACCGCCGCGCCACTAGATAGAGCAACGCGCCGAGGATGACCACATCCGAGATATAAAGTATAGGAATTCCGACTTGAAAAACGCCGTCCAGTTTTGAGATCGCGCTCACGAAAACTGGTACCGGTTGGATAAACAAACGCAGATGCCGAAGCAGAACGACCAGTAGCGACCAATGAAACGCCAGAGCGCCGAGCCACAGAAATCCGTCATCGCCCAGGACAAGCCGCCGATCGTGCAGCCGCGCGCGGTTGTTGCGAAACAGGGAACGGAAGAGAAGAATTTCCAGGGTCATGCGGCGAAATGCGCCCCAGCCGGTGCTGGGGTTGTCGAGAGATGCGGGCTTGATCCACGGCAACGACTTTTGCTGGCCGCAAGTTGTAGGAATGCGGAACGGCACCGGGGTCCACGCCCAACGCAGCACACGGAAGCAGAGGCCAACGAGGAAAAACGCGAAGGCGGAATAGGGAAGGATAACTGCCACCAATACCAAACCATCATGCGAGCGGCCAGCCAGTAAGGCGAGCCCGGTAATCGCGAGAACGGTGAGCAGCGGGGAAAGCGCCTTCATGCGGGCCGCCTTGCGCGAATGCGTAGCTGCACATAGCTCGCGCGTTGAACTTCGCGGGCGCGGATTTGCGCCAGTTGTTCGCGGCATTGTGTGTACTTATCGGCCGCGATCGCCGCTAGGCGATCGATCCTGCCATCGAGGACTGCCAAGTCTCGTTGCGGCGCGAACTCCCGGAGAGCGGGTTTCAACAGGGACACGAATAGCACGGCGTCGACGGGCGTGACCCCCTGCGCCGCTTCGAGCCGGACGATGGGGTCGAGCGCGGAATCGATGGCCGTTGCGTCCATCTCGCCGGACAACTCGCGCAGCAGCAACGACAAGCCTCGGCGCAGCACAGCGCCAACCGGATTGCGAAAGGGGTCGGGCTCTTTGCTCAGAAGAGCCGCCGCGAGATGCGGACAGGATTCCGCCGTTCGCGCAACCCACTGCTCCGAGATGAGGTTGGCCTCGTTCGCGTCCATTGGATTTCTACACGCAGCCCGTGGGTTTCGGCAGCCCGGCAAGTTTGCACGCGCCCTTCGCCGGCCCGGATGGAAACAGCTTGTAGATCTCGCTGAGCTTGTGCCCGGTTTCCTTGCAGAGCTTGCGAATCATGGGCGCAATCCCGAACTCAATGTAGTAATTGCGGATGTAATGAATGACCTTCCAGTGTTCCTCGGTCAGATCGGCGATGGCTTCGGAAGCGGCGAAGTCCTTGGCCACTTCCTGGTTCCAGCATTCCGGTTCCTGCAAAAAACCGTCTTCATCCACTTCGTAACTTCTTCCTGCAACTTCGAAAATCGGCACAGTTACTCTCCTTAGTTGTTATTAACTCAGTTCGATATATCCGCTCGGACATGCGTCGGCGCACTTTTTACAGCCGTTGCAAACTTCGAGCTTGATCTTGCAATGGTCGCCTTTCGGCAACCTGACAAAACAGTTGTTACTGCAGTACATCCAGCAAGTTTCGCAATCCATGCACATGCCGCACGACATGCAGCGCTTGGCCTCTTCGAGCACTTCGGCTTCAGTGAGACCGCTCTCGACCTCCGCGGCGAGCTCGCGTTCAGCGACCGCAATTGGCCGAGCTTCATGCCGCGGCAACTCGGGATACCAGTCAAGCCGAAGCTTGTTAATCGAGATAACAGGCAATGTGGGCGGCTTTTCCAAGTTGCGCTGCTGAAAATGCGCGTCGATGGCCTCGGCTGCCAAGCGTCCCTGGGCAATGGCCACGGTAGCGATGCCGAGTCCCGCGCCGTCGCCACCGGCGAAGATTCCGTCAACGGCGGTCCTTCCCCAGTCGTCGACTTTGATCCAGCCGTTGCCGTTGGGCAGAGTCTCCAGGCCCTGGAAATCGGGCGCCTGGCTGATCGCCGCGATGACGCTGGACGCCTGCAATTCGAATTCGCTGCCGGGTTGCGGCACGGGGCGCGGACGGCCCGAGGAATCCGGTTCGCCAAGCTGCATGCGAATCGCACGCACGCCCACGGCGCGTCCGTTCTGCCGCAGTATTTCAAGCGGCGCGGCCAGGAATTCGATCTTCACGCCTTCTTCGAGCGCGCCTTCGATCTCGGACTTGATGGCCGGCATTTCGTTGCGCGTGCGGCGATAGAGGAGGGTGACCTCGACGCCGAGCCGCTTGCTGACGCGAGCGGCATCAATGGCGGTGTCGCCTCCGCCGATGACAATCGTCTCGTTTCCAACGCCGACTTTTTCTCCGCGATTGACTAGATTGAGGAACTCGGTGCCGCTGAAAACGTTGGACGCATCTTCGCCGGGCACCTTGAGCTTGATGCCTTTTTGTGCGCCGATACCGACGAATACGACGGCATAGTCCTGACGAAGGCGCTCCAGCGAAATGTCTCTGCCCACGGCGCAATTGCACTTCAGCTCGACGCCGATTTCGAGAATGCGCTGAATCTCCGCATCCAGCACCGCGCGCGGCAGGCGATATTTCGGGATGCCGTAGCGCAGCATTCCTCCCGCTTGTGGGGACGCTTCGAACACGGTGACGGGGTAACCGCGACGCGCGAGCTGATAAGCGCAGGACAGGCCCGCCGGGCCCGCGCCAATGACGGCAGTTTTTTCCGCGCGAGGTTGAACCGCGAGGCGCGAGAGCTTCAGCTTGTTGGCAATCCCAAAATCGCCGATCGCGCGTTCGATCGCATTGAAGGCCACCGCTCCATCTTTGGCGCTGCGGTTGCACGCAGTTTCGCAAGGGTGAGGACAGATTCTTCCCGTGACTGCGGGAAAAGGGTTGCGCTCGACGATACGATTCCAGACGCGTTCAAAGGCTTGTTCCTGCGTCAATCCGTAGTCTTTGGCTTGCGCGACGAGCACCATGAGCTCGCGGATTTCGCTGCCGTTGGGGCAGCCCGAGGCGCAGGGCGGCGCCTTGGGCACAAAGCGAGGACGCAGCGGGCTGATCTCGCCAGCCGCCACGCTTCGAATCACCGGTTTCTTGACTTCCTTGAACAGCCCCATCAGACAGCTTCCTCGCAAGGGGAGGATTTGAAATCGCGCATCATCGTCAAAATCAATAGCGAACGTGCGCCGACCGCGCGTAGGTCAGCGCCGCGTATTTGAAGTCGTCGATGTGATAACGCGTAAACTCGAACCCGGTCAGCTTGAAAAAGCGCGGCCAGCCGATGCGCTCGATCCACTCGCCCACGCGTTCGTATTTGCGCGCGTGGTTCGCGTAAACATCCACAATTTTTACGACGGCCTCAACCACCTCGGACCAGCGCGGAGGATTGTTGGGGAGGAAGGGAATTGCCAGCTTGGAAAACTGAGGCGCGCTCCGCGCATTGCTCACCTTGCCGCCCACCCAGATCGACAAGCCGTCGTTCTCCGCATCGTTCATGGGCATGGCCGGGCATACGGTGTAGCAATTGCCGCAATACATGCACTGCTGCTCGACCACGGCGACCGAATTCTTGCCGTCGACCATCGCCGGACGAATCGCTCCGGTCGGGCAGGAGGCGATCAGCGTTGGGACCTCGCACACCTTGGGCAGCGTGCCGTGCTGGATCTTCGGCGGCAAGCGGTGAACGCCGAGAATGGCGATGTCGGAACAATGCACCGCGCCGCACATATTCAGGCAGCAAGCCACCGCGATGCGCAATTTCGCCGGCAGGTCTTCGTGCGTGAAGCGTTCGTAAACCGCATCCATCACACACTTCACGAGACCGGATGCGTCGGTTGCCGAGGAATGGCAGTGGATCCATCCCTGGGTGTGGACGATGTTACTAATGGCGTTGTTCGTGCCACCCACCGGATATCCGAGTGCGATCAGTTCCTGCTTCAGCGGTTCGATGCGGGCCGGATCGTCCAGCAGAAATTCGAGATTGTTGCGGCTGGTGAAGCGCAAATAACCGCCAGAATATTTGTCGGCCAGAGCGGCGAAGATGCGAAGCGTTTGCACGCTCAACAAACGCGGCGTGCCTGCGCGCACTGTATAGATGCGGTCGCCCGATTCCGCCACGTGGCAATAGACTCCGGGAGCCAAATTCTCGTGGTACTTCCACTGCCCGTAATTTTTCTTGATCAGCGGATGCAGATATTTTTCGTAATGCGGTGGTCCAATGTCGGTAAGCCGGGGTTTGGAGGGGGCGCTCATTTCTCACCGTCCTTCGCAGCCTGAAAATAAATGTAGGGATTGTCGCGGGGTGCGGCGACCATTTCCGGCACGGGATCGAGGCCGATGCCCTCGAGGAACGCGGCCAGACCCACGCGCTGGATCAGCTCGCCAACCCGCTCCCGGCTCTTGCCGTATTCGTCCCAGAAATCCCAGATGCGGCGGATCAACTCCTGTAAAGTTTCCATGAGTTCTTCCGCGGGAACGAAGGGAACCAGCACGGAGGAAAGCAGCGCGCCCTGCATGATGGGAGCCTTGCCGCCAATCATGACGACCGCTCCGCGATCTTTGCCGGGGCGCAGCGCTTTGGGCATGACGTTGATGCAGTGCATGCAGCGCACGCATTCGTGGTTTTCAATTCCGAGTTTGCGGCCATCCCATGTCATGCACTTGCTGGGGCAGAGATCGCAAACGTCCTTCTGGATGTTGAGGCCGTCGGACGCGTATTTGGTCACGGCGCTCTCATCCACCTGGATGTCGTCCTTCCAGGTGCCGATGATGGAAAGATCGGCGCGGGCGATGGCCGCCACGCAATCGTTCGGGCAGGCGGCGCATTTGACTTTGAACTTGTAAGGGAAGGGCGGACGGTGCATTTCGTCCTGGTAGGCCATGGTCAGGTCGTAGCACAGTTTCATCGCGTCGTAACACGCCCATTCGCAGCGGGCCATGCCGACGCAGCAAGAAGGCGTGCGAAACGCCGATCCGGAGCCGCCCAGATCGAACCCGGCCTGGGTCAGCTCTTGAAACGTGGGTTCGAGTTCAGCGGTGCCGGTACCCAGCAGAATGAGGTCGCCGGTGGACCCGTGCATGTTGGTGAGCCCGGAGCCGTGGCGCTCCCAAATGTCGCAGAGGGCGCGTATGGCGTCGCTGGTGTAGAACCATCCCGCGGGCTGGTTGACGCGGAGGGTGTGGAACTGGGCGACGTTGGGAAACTGCTCGCCGGCATCGCTGTAGCGCCCAATGACGCCTCCTCCGTAGCCGAGCACGCCCACCAATCCGCCGTGCTTCCAATGGCCTTTCTTCTCCTGGTAGGAAAGTTCCAGTTGCCTGAGCAAGTCGACGGCGCGGTCGCTGGTCCCGGCGGCGGATTTGATCTCCTTAACGAAGCTTGGCCAGGGGCCTTTTTCCAGTTCGTCCAGCATCTCGGTCTTCGGCTTCTTACAGCTGTCGTCGGCCATCGGCTAGCTCCTTGTTCGTGGGGGGATCGGGCCTGAGTTGCAAGCGCCCGCGGGACAGAGGGGGAACAACATCATCTTGTCCATAAGATTACTAGGAATAGCCGTTGCCGGTATGTGATATTGATCACAGGGCGCGGTGACCGCGTCTAGGGATCGCCGTGAAAATGACCCGCGGACGGCGCGCTGGGTGCGCCGTTTGGGATATCATGGCCTCGTTCGACCTGATTGAAAACGCGGGGGTTACATGGTTTTTCCGATGATGCTACGGCTCGAAGGCCGGAAGTGCCTGGTGGTGGGCGCGGGACGAGTGGCGGCGGAGAAGGCGGCTGGCTTGTTGAGAGACAGGGCCGAAGTCGTGGTCGTTGCCCCGCAAGCGGTTGCCTGGATTCGCGAGAAAGCGCGATCAAGCAAGCTGGTCTGGCGCCACCGACGATTTTCCTCCCGCGACGTCAGAGGCGCATTTCTGGTGGTCGCGGCCACGAATTCCGCCGCAACCAATTGCGCGGTGTTTCGCGCTTGCCAGACTCGGGGCGTACTCTGCAACGTGGTTGACGATCCCGAACATTGCGACTTTTATTATCCGGCGGTGGTTCGTCGCGGGCCGCTGCAGATTGCGATCTCTACCGACGGAAACAGCCCTGCTTTGGCATCGCGGCTGCGCCAGGAATTGGAGCGGCAATTCGGGCCGGAGTGGAAGCCGTTTGTGGAGCACGTCGGCAAACTCCGGCAAGAACTTCTACGCACGGACATGCCTCTCGAAAAGAAACGTGAGCGATTGGCGGAACTCGCCAGCCAGAAAGCATTTCAGAACTATCGGCGACAACGGGCGCGCGCGGCTCGGCGCGGCAAGTAGCGGGCGGTATCGGAGCCGGCTGCGAGGGCGCTGTCCTGGTGTGAAAATCTGACGCTCCGGGCTTTTACGACTTTAGTGTTTTCTTCCGAAGTACGTCCTATTGTACGAACCGGTTATCTTGTGTGCTGGCGTGAGTAAGTCGAGAATAAGAATCGGTTCACAGTTAGCCGACTTAGACGAAGCTCATGAGAATTCTTATTGTGGAAGACGATGCGGCTCTTGCCAGCTTTATTCGCAAGGGACTGGAAGCGGAACATCACGCAGTGGACGTCGCCAGCGAAGGGAGCCAGGGCCGCGCGATGGCGATGGAGTTCGACTACGATCTGGTGGTGCTTGACCTCAACTTGCCTGGGGTTGACGGGTTGTCGGTCCTGAAAAGTTTGCGGCAGCGCAAGGCGAACTTGCCGGTGATGATTCTCACCGCGCGCAGCCGGGTCGAAGACCGGGTGCAGTGCCTCGATTCGGGAGCGGACGACTACATGGTAAAGCCATTCTCCTATCTCGAACTGTCGGCGCGGGCGCGGGCGTTGCTGCGGCGCAGCCGTCTGCCATCGGAATCGGTGCTCACCGTGCGCGACCTTTGTCTGGACCGCGTGGAGCGCAAAGTGGCGCGCGCCGGACGTCCCATTGAATTGACGACCAAGGAATTCGCGTTGCTCGAATACCTCATGCGCAACGCTGGGCGCCGGTTGACGCGGGCGATGATTATCGAACACGTCTGGAACCTGACTTTCGATTCGACGACCAACGTGGTGGATGTTTACATCAACTATCTGCGCCGCAAGGTGGATGACGGCTTCACGCCATGCTTGATCCACACGGTCCGCGGCGTGGGATATCAGATTTGCCCCGACGGAATACCGGCATGAGCGCGAGTCCGCAACCTTCCCCTGAAGTTCCGCGAAGTCCGGACGTGCTCGGCGAATTGCTGCACTCGCTGAGCCAGCCGCTGACCGGACTGCGCTGTTCGCTCGAACTCTCGCTCGAACGTTCACTCGAAATATCGCCCGAGGAACTCGCGGAACAGCGGCAGGAGAGCGTTGCGGCGGCCCTCGAACAGACCGAAAACGTCATTGCCATGGTCCAGTTGATGCGCGAGTATCTGGACGCCGAGCAACCCGCGCCGGAAACTTGCGCGGTCGCGCTGGCGCCGGCGGCGCGGAGCGTGGTCGAAGAGTTGGCGACCATCGCGGAAGTGCGCGGCATCGAGATGCGTTTAGTGGGCACATGTACGGCGACAGTGCCAGTGCCAGAGGCGCGGTTGCGGCTGGCTTTGCAATATTTGATTGCGACGACGATGGAAGCGCAACCGGCGGGCGGTAAGGTCACGCTTCTGCTGGGGGAAGATGCAGCGGGAGCGGTGTTGCGGGCGGAAGGCGAACGCAATGTTCGCGAGCTTGAGTTTCGCAGGCCCGATTTTTGCGAGCTGAATTATCGAGATCGAGAACAGGGTGCAACCAGCCCGCCGGTGGAGCGCGATGCAACCAGTGCAATCACGTCATCGGCATCGACTCTGCGCCGGGTGAGGCTGGCGATTGCCAGCCGTGTGCTCAACGCAGCCGGAGCGTCGCTCGTGTTCGGCGACGGCGATTCTTTCGGGTTCGTTCTGCGCGTTCCGCATTGAGCAGTCGGCATTCAGCACTCAGCAATGGGAAATAAGGCCCCGACCAGTTCTGCGGTTAATAGGGGCACCGCCCGTTTTGCTAGATGGCCGAACTGGAGGATTTTGCCGTCACCGCCAGTTGCTGGAATCGCGGATCGGAACGAAGAGCGGAGAACTTGGGGTCTACGCGCGCAAACACAAACCAGCTGCAGCGTTCCTCGCGAGCGGTCTCCAGCCACTTCAAGGTCTCTGAATTCAAGGCCGTTTGAATCAATGCAACCCAATAGGGGCTGAAGTAACGCTTCTGCCGGAGCTTCAACAGCGAATTCAGTATTTCCGTTGCGCCCGCCCTGTCGCCTTGCCGCGCCAGGCCGTACGATAAATGTGCCCTGGCTAAAGAGCTGTTGTCCGAATGTTCCACTGCCAGGCGAAATTCAGCGACCGCCTTGTCCAACTCGCCCAGGCGCTCCAAGGCCAAACCGGTGATGGTGTGACCGGCCCATAGCGAGGCATCGAGTTCCATGGCATGCTTGAGTTGGGAAACCGCGCCGGCATAATCTTGAGCGTAATACAAGGCCCACCCCAGCATGGTCCCCGCATAGCCCGAAAAAGGATCGAGATCGCAGGCGCGATGCGTCATGGCGACTGCATCTTGATGCTTGCCGATGGCCGCCAGCAGTTGCGCATAACCTCCGAGCGCCAGGGGACAACCGGCATCGATCGCCAACGCGCGCATAAACCCCGACTCGGCGGCATTCCAATCGTGCTCATAGAGAAAGTGATAGTAAGCGAGGGCCGTTCTGGTCTCCGCCAGGTCTTCGATTTCAAGCGCCTTTTCCGCGCAATGTTTGACCTCGGGGAACGCTTTGCGGGAAGGGACAATTCCAAGCCGGGCCCGCGCGCAATGGGAATTGGCCAGCGCGGCCCACGCCTTCGCGAACTGCGGACATTCGCGCACCGCATCTTCGAACAAGAGGATACTTCGATCGACCGCCGGCTCGGTAAGCTTGGAAAAGTAATAACAACCGTGCAGGTAGTTCTCGTGCGCATTCGGAGGCACGGACTCGAAGTGCGACGGACGCAATCCGATGGGGACCGATTGAATCACGGAACAAGCGATCTTGTGGCCGATTTCCTCCTGTTTCGCAAAGAAGCGATTGCCTTGCTCGACATAACTTTCAGCCCAGATGCAGGCTTGCGCGTGGCAATCCAAAAGCCTGACCGTGACGTGCACCGCTCCAGCATCTTCCGACACCGCGCCCACCAGCACATAGACGGCCGAAACATCGCGGCACAGCGACATCGTGCTCCTTCCCTTGTGGGCGCGTTCGGTGGTGAACTCAGGCGTGATGACGACGAACGCCGGATTCATCCGCCGGAGTTGAATGATCAACTGCTCCGTCATGGCAGCGGCGAGGGAAGTGGGTTCCGATCTGGAAAATGTTTTCAAGGGAAAGACCGCAAGGCGCGGACGGTCCCGGTCGTAGGGCAGCGTGGGCGGAGCGGGCAGGCCATGCACGGTCCCGACAAAGCGATATCCGTGGCTGCCTACGGTTTCGATGAAGCGGGCGTTGACTGCGTCGTCATGGAGGGTGGCGCGCAGCCTACGGATCGCCACGTTCAGACACAAGTCCGCTTCGACAAAAGTGTCTGGCCAAATTGTCCTTATGATCTCTTGCCGCGAGACCAGTTGCTTCGCTCGCGATAGCAGCAGGGCGAGTATTTGGAATGGCTTGTCTTGCAGCGGCACCTTCACGCCATGTTGGAAGAGTTCACCGCTCGCCAAGTCCGCGACAAACTCTCCGAAACGAAGACGATTCAGCCTCTGCGTCTCTGCCATAGACGCCCCCGCATAGCGAACTTTACCACCATTGGGGCTTGGCGATGACGAAATTCGGCACTGCCTCCAACTGCCATACTTACCGGCAGTTCAACCCATGGCCGGGAAATCACGCGGTAACCCAAATGTAAGTCTTAGGTAAGCGCCAGGTTCTGCAACAAAGAGGATACTTGTGCCGTTCGTGCGCAGCCTAGTAAATCGGCACTGTTGCCTGGCCGAAGCGAGTCAGAGCCGAGTCCGCAGGCCCTCGACACGCAGCTTACGTGGGACAAGGGCACGACTTCACATGCAAGCCAAGGAGGTCAGCATGTTTCGTGAAGCACATGCAATCTGGAGAGGTGGACCTTATGCCGGAGAGGGGGCGGTCTCCACTCCCAGCGGCGTTTTGAACAATACAACTTATGCCTTTGGATCGCTGGCCGGATTTGAGCGGCTTACTTCTCCCTGTGAGATGCTGGCCGCCGCCATCGCTTCCTGCATGGCGACGACCGTAGCCATTGAAATGGCCAAGGTGGGCATCAAACCGGCGGTTGTGGATACTTATGCCGTACTGACCTTGGACAATACCAACGAGAAGTGGAAGATCACGAACTCTCATTTGGAGATCACGGTGCGCACGGCGGAACCGCAATCCAGTAGATTTCAGGAGGCCGTGGAATCCGCGCGCCGGGAGTGCCCAATTTCAGCCGCCATGAAACTCGATCTCGTTTGCAAAGCCAAGATGGTTTCGTTGACCGATTTCGCCGTGGTCTGAGAGCAATGTCGGCACGACCCTCCCGGCTGGCAGACAGCGGAAAGCTGGGGACGGCTTAAAACAGTCCTGGCCTCCGCACCGAGGTATGCAATGGAACTAAAACGCACTGTGAAGTTTGAGGCCGACCGCGACCCTGAATTCGCGCGTTGGATCAGTCACACCGTCGGCGGAGAGAGGATCCGTCATTGCCTGCAATGCGGTCTTTGCAGCGGGAGTTGCCCCCTGTCGTTGTACATGGACTACACGCCGCGGCGGCTGATGCACCTTTCCCGCGAGGGCTTCAAGGAAGAAGTCCTGGGCAGCACCTCGATCTGGCTGTGCACCGCCTGTTATGCGTGCATGGTGGAATGTCCCAAGAACATCAATATCACCCACCTGATGTACGCGTTGAAACAGCGCGCCATCACCGAGCATTTCTATCCCAAGCGCTTTCCAATTCCGGTCATGGCGCGGCAGTTCGGCCTCATGGTGCGGGGCGCGGGGCGCATCACCGAAAGCCGCCTCATCGTGCGAGTGTTTCTGCGCACCGCTTTTTGGCGCTTGTTGGGCATGAGCGCGCTGGGCATGAAACTGTTCCGCACGGGGCGTATGCCGCTTCTGCGGGAAAAAATCGAGCGGCGAAAAGAGATGGCTACACTGCTCGATTCGGTCACGGCCACGAAGAGGGAGTTGGCCTTATGAAATTCGCCTACTACCCCGGCTGCTCGTTGCGCGGGACCGGCCGCGCTTACGAAGAGTCGTTGCTGGCCGTCTTCCGCGCGCTCGATATTGAGCTGGAAGAGCTGGACGACTGGAACTGCTGTGGCGCGACCACTTATATGTCGGTGGACGAGCTCACTTCTTATGCGTTGGCTGGAAGAAACCTGGCGCTGGCCGAGCGCAAGCGCCAGGACATCGTCGCGCCCTGTGCCGCTTGTTACCTGGTCCTCAACAAGACCCAGCATTACATGGAAGACTATCCAGAAATCAAGTTGACCGTAACTCGGGCGCTGGCGGCCATCGGACTCACTTACGACAACCATGTGCGCGTGCGCCATCCTCTCGATATCTTGCTCAACGATGTAGGCCTGAAGGCCATCGCCGCCAAGGTGAAGAGGCCGCTCAAAGGCCTGAAAGTGGCTCCTTACTACGGTTGCCAGATCGTCCGGCCCTATTCTACCTTCGATGACCAGCGTAATCCTACTTCGATGGACCGGCTCTTGGAGGCGTGCGGTGCCAAGATGGTCCACTACTCTTTGAAGACGCGCTGTTGCGGTGGCAGCCAGAAGGGCACGCTCCCCGAAATTGGTCTCGACCTCATTCACTATCTGCTCAGCGAAGCGCATAAGTATGGAGCGGAGGCGATTGCCACCGTCTGCCCACTCTGCCAGTTCAATCTGGAATCTTTCCAGAAGGAATCCGGCGACCGGCACCATCCCATATCGATTCCGGTGGTTTACTTCAGCCAGCTCTTGGCGTTGGCCTTGGGCGCTCCGGCGAACAAGATCGGCCTACAGCGCAGCCTGGTTCCGATCGGGTCCGTACTCGCGGAAAAGGAGATCGCCTATGCGTGACCTTCACGGATGGCCGGATCCGGGCCCTATCCGCATAGGGGTCTACGTTTGCCACTGCGGCGCCAATATCGCCGGCACCGTCGATGTGCGGGCCATCTCCGAATACGCCGCCAGTTTGCCCGGCGTGGCGGTTTCGCGGGACTACAAGTACATGTGTTCGGACCCAGGCCAGGCCCTGATAAAGGACGATATTGCCAGCCATGATTTGAATCGGGTGGTAGTGGCGTCGTGCTCGCCCTTGTTGCACGAGCTCACCTTTCGCCGCGCCCTCAATGCCGCGGGAATAAATCCCTTCTTCTTACAGATGGTGAATATCCGCGAGCACGTGTCCTGGGTCCATTTGGACAAACGCGCCGCGACCGAGAAAACCCAGGCCCTGATTCGCGCGGCCGTCCGGCGGGTCTCCTTGCACAAGCCGTTACAGAAAAGACGCGTCCCCATCAATCCGAACGTGCTGGTGGTGGGCGGCGGTATCGCAGGCATCCACGCCGCGCTTACCCTGGCCGATGCCGGCAAGCAGGTGCATCTCGTCGAACGCGAGCCCACCATTGGCGGGCACATGGCCATGTTCGACAAGACGTTCCCAACCCTGGATTGCGCCGCCTGCATCCTTACTCCCAAGATGACGGCGGTGGGATCGCATCCTAACATCGCGCTCCGCACTTACTCCGAGGTGGTCCAAGTTGACGGCTATATCGGCAATTACAAAGTCAAGATCAAGCGGAAACCTCGTTACATTATCGACGAGCTTTGCCTCGGCTGCCAGGAATGCATTGCCGCTTGCGTTTATAAGGAGGGCAAAGCTCCCGATGAATTCAACCTCGGCTTAAGTAAGCGCAAGCCCGTCTATTTACCCTTTCCCCAAGCAGTGCCGCAGAAGGTTGTGATCGATCCTGAGACCTGCATCGAGTTCAAGTCCGGAAAGTGCAAGAAGACCTGCATCGAAGCGTGCGGCGAGCGCAAGGCCATCGATTTCAAGCAAAAAGAAACGTTCGAGGAAATCGAAGTTGGCGCGATCATTCTGGCCACTGGGTTCAAGACCTTTGCGCCCGTCCGCAATCCCAATTGCGGTTATGGACGATACCAGAATGTCTACACCTCTCTCGAAGTGGAACGGCTGATCAACGCCTCTGGGCCGACGAGTGGTGAGGTGGTGCTGCGCGACGGCAAACGGCCACACTCCGTGGGCATCATTCACTGCGTCGGCTCGCGCGATGCCAACACCAACCGCTGGTGCTCCAAGGTGTGCTGCATGTATTCCCTCAAACTCGCCCACCTTGTCAAAGAGCGCACCGGCGCGGAGGTTTTCAACTTCTACATCGACATGCGAACGCCCGGCAAGGGCTACGAGGAATTCTACGACCGGCTGCTGGACGAGGGCGTGCACTTCGTCCGCGGCCGTGTGGCCGAGGTCTCCGACTGGGCCGTGCATCCCTCGGAAGAAGGCAAGCTCGTCATCCGCGCCGAAGACACGCTGGCCGGTTTCGTGCGCCGCATTCCGGTGGATATGGTGATCCTCTCCGTCGGACTCGAGCCCCAGGCCGACGCCCAGGACGTCCGCCGCTTGTTCAATATCAGTTGTTCTTCCGAAGGATGGTTCCTGGAGCGGCATCCCAAGCTGGCGCCAGTCAGCACATTCACGGAAGGCGTCTTTATCGCCGGCGCCTGCCAAGGGCCCAAGGATATTCCCGAGTCGGTGGCGCAAGCGGGCGCCGCCGCCGCCGAAGCGCTCGCGCTCATCGATGCTCAGTTCGTGGAAATGGAGCCTTACACGGCCTCGGTGCTGGAGGAGGAATGCTCCGGCTGCAAGAGTTGCATTCCGCTCTGTCCTTATCAGGCCATCGCGTTCCTTGAGGACAAGAAGAAAGCGAGCGTCAACGAGGTGCTTTGCAAGGGCTGCGGGACATGCGTGGCGGGTTGTCCTTCCGGTTCCATCCAACAGAATTTCTTTGAGGATGAGGAGATCTTCGCAGAGATCGAGGGAGTGCTTTCCTATGCCTGACCTGCACACTGAGCTCGCAAGACCGCAAGCCGTTTTCGAGCCGCGGATTGTGGCCTTCTTCTGCAATTGGTGCACTTACTTGGCTGCCGACTTGGCGGGCACCTCGCGCATGAAGTATGCGCCGAATGTCCGCGTGGTCCGCCTGATGTGCTCCGGCAGAGTGGACCCGCAATTTGTGCTGGCGGCCTTTGCCGGTGGCGCCGACGGCGTGTTGATCGGCGGCTGCCATCCCGGCGATTGCCACTATCAGGAAGGGAATTACAAAACTCTCCGGAGATTTCGCCTGTTGCAGCGCATGCTGAGGCAGATGGGAATCGAATACGAACGTTGCCGCCTGGAGTGGATCTCGGCCGCCGAAGGCGACCGTGTCCGGACCGTGATCAACGACATGGTCGAGAAAGTTCGCGTCCTGGGACCGCTCGATCTCAAACTACCGGAAGAATTAGTAGAGACAATCCTCAGCGAGGAGGTTGCGGTCTGATGGCGGAAAAACCCAAAGTGGCGTTTTACTGGTGCGCCTCCTGCGGCGGCTGCGAAGAGGCGGTCGTCGATCTGGCTGAAGCCATTCTCGATGTGGTGGCCGCGGTCGATATCGTTTTCTGGCCGGTTGCCCTGGACTTCAAGCGTCACGACGTTGCCGCCATGCCCGACGGCTCGATCTTTGCCACATTCCTGAATGGCGCCATCCGCACCTCCGAACAGGAAGAAATGGCCCACCTGCTGCGCCGCAAATCCAAGGCGCTTGTCGCTCTGGGATCATGTTCGCATCTGGGTGGAATTCCCGGCTTGGCAAATCTTTTCGACCGGGAAGATATCTTCAAGGCGGTTTATCTCGAGTCGCCCAGCACGGTGAACTCCGAAAAGGTCTTTCCGGTGACTCGCTACCCTCATGACGGGCAGAGCGTGGATTTGCCCGGTTTCCACACTAGCGTGCGCGCTCTCGACCAGGTCGTGTCCGTGGATTATTACATCCCTGGATGCCCGCCCACGCCCAAGATTTTCCACGCGGCGGTCCAGACGCTGCTGAGCGGCGAATTGCCGCCGAAAGGCACGGTGCTTGCCCCAGACCACGCCCTTTGCGACGAGTGCCTGCGCAAGGACACCAAGCCTGAGAAGTTGTCGATCACGGAATTCAAACGTCCGCAACAAATACTCATCGACGAACAAAAGTGTCTGCTCGCCCAAGGCCTGCTTTGCATGGGGCCGGCCACGCGCGCCGGATGCGAGGCGCCCTGCGTTGCGGGCAATATGCCTTGCACCGGATGCTGCGGACCCACCAGCCGCGTGCACGACCAAGGAGCGAAGTTCCTCTCCTCCGTCGCCTCCTTGATCGGGGCCAAAGACGAAGCCGAGATTGATCGCATTCTCGATGCGATTCCCGATCCCGTGGGAACTTTGTATCGCTACAGCCTGCCCAGCTCATTGTTGCAACGGAAAAGGTTGAAAGAGACATCGCCACAGGCCCCGGCCGTTTCCAGCGAGGTACTTCATGCCGGACATTGACATTAAAGAACAGACGTTGCCCAACGTTTGGCAAGCGGGTAATGCGCGAGCCAACGCCGGCAATAACCATCGGCGCATCACCGTCGATCCGATTACTCGTCTCGAAGGTCACGGCAAGATCGACATTTTTCTGGACAAAGACGGAGAGGTCGAACGGGCCTACTTTCAAGTGCCCGAGCTGCGCGGCTTCGAAAAGTTCGTGCAGGGCCGTCCCGCCGAAGAGATGCCGCAGATCACTTCGCGCATTTGCGGCGTCTGTCCGACCGCGCACCACATGGCGGCAACCAAGGCGCTCGACGATCTCTACCGCGTCGATCCGCCGCCCGCCGCCAAAATAATCCGTGAATTGGTCTACAACATTTTCATGGTCGAAGACCACGCTCTCCATTTCTACTTTCTCGGCGGACCCGATTTCGTCATCGGCCCCGAAGCTCCCGCCGCCGAGCGCAATGTCCTCGGCGTCATTGCCAAGGTGGGCGTCGAGACCGGCAAGAAAGTCATTGCCATGCGCCGCCGTTTGCGCGAATTGACCGCTCTCATCGGCGGCAAGGCCGCGCATCCCGTCTTTGGATTGCCCGGCGGCGTCGCCAAGCACATCACGCCTGAGATGCAGAAACAGTTTCAGGAAGTGGCCGCCGAAGCCGTCGCCTTTGCCGAATTCACTCTGCAATTGTTCGACGACGTGGTGCTGAAAAACTCCGATTACGTCCATCTCATCCTCTCGGATATCTATACGCACCGCACTTATTACATGGGGTTAGTCGACGATAACAATCGCGTAAACTTCTACGATGGTTCGATTCGCGTAGTTACCCCCGAGGGCAAGGAATGGAAAAAATTCCCTCCCAAGAAATACTTGGAAAACGTTGCCGAGCACGTTGAGCCCTGGAGTTATGTGAAGTTCTGCTATCTGAAACCGGTGGGTTGGAAGGGATTTACGGAGGGCGTCGAAAGCGGCGTCTACTGCGTCGCCCCGCTCGCCCGCTTGAACGTTAGCGACGGCATGGCAACTCCGCTGGCGCAAGCGGCCTACGAAAAGTTTTTCGCGACCCTGGGACCGAAGCCGGTGCACCACACGCTGGCCAACCATTGGGCCCGCTTGGTCGAACTGCTTTACGCCGCCGAACGCATGCGCCAGCTCGCCGCCGATCCGTCGCTCACCGACGACAACATACGGACCTTACCCACAGAAAAGCCGCGGGAAGGTATCGGTGTTGTCGAAGCTCCGCGCGGAACGCTGATTCACCACTATCAAACGGATGAGAACGGCATCATCGAGAAGGCGAACCTGATCGTGGCGACCCAGAACAACGCCGCGCGCATCGCTATGAGTGTTGAGAAAGCCGCCAAGGGATTGATTTCCGGCGGCAATGTTCCGGAATCCGTGCTCAACAAAGTAGAGATGGCTTTCCGCGCCTACGACCCCTGCCACGGCTGTGCCACCCACTCCCTTCCCGGCAGCATGCCGTTATTGCTTCGAGTCCGCGGCCAGAGCGGAAATACCGTCGCCGTTCTGCGCCGCAACCACGATGGGAGCGTGCATCGCGAATAGCCCGCACAATTCCGAGTCCTATGGCGCGGCGATTAAGAATGAGAATGAGAATGTGAACGCGCCCGCCGTACGAGTTCTCTGCCTCGGCAACGAACTCCTCGCCGACGATTGCCTGGGCTATGTTGTCGCCGATTGGCTGAGGCCCTTCGCGTCGTTGCAGGCGGAGATCGTCAGCACTTCCGAAAGCGGTTTCCACTTACTCGATTACTTACTCGGCGTTCGCCGACTTATCGTCGTAGATACAATTCAAACGGGCGCGGCAACACCCGGAACGATTTATCAATTTAGCGAAAACGATCTGCAATCGGTTCCGGGAGGCTCGCCGCACTACATCGGCCTGTTTGAAACTCTTGCCCTTGCCCGGCACTTGGGCCTGCCGGTCGCCGAGGAAATCTCAATCCTGGCGGTGGAAACGGCGGACTGCCTCACCGTTGGAGGCGAATTGCATCCCGAGGTCCGCGCCGCAATTCCAATCCTCACCGCCATGGTTCGCGACTTGATCCACGCGACAACCTGTGCGTCGTAAAAATATCATGCGGGTGCAGAACGGACCTGCATAACGAGTTCGGAGCACTTCCGATAGGGACTCCCCATGGCCAGGGTGATACCCACTGCGAAAACGCTATGGAACCACCGATTCCAAGTCGCCGCCCAGGAACCGCTCTCGCAGGGTACGATAGAAGCCTGCAAGATGGGCCTCAAATTCAGAGGTGTTCATGTCGGCCGTGATGTGAACGCGTGGCACGGCGAAGCGGTCGATGCTGGCGCCCAAGCCGCCTCCGGCATTCATAAATGCGCAGCGGAAGCCGGCCCGCTCCGCCAGCCGGAAATCTCGCCTTGTGACGGTAGCGGCATTTCCGAAGGGATAGGCAAAGGCCCACACCGAGGGCCCCAGAACTTTCTCAAGTACACTGCGGCTTTCGGAAATTTCCCGCCAAGCCAGGTCCTCGGGCGCCCGCGCCAGAATCGGGTGCGTCAGTGAATGCGCGCCGATCGTCATTCCCGATGCCACAAGCTGTATTAACCCGGCTCGATCAAGCGTAAGAAACCGAGCGGCAAGGGTGGGGTCTTCGGTGAATGTCTCTTTCCAGTTTTCTGAAAGCCTAAGCTGCTCGCGGATTTGATTGAGGAACTTACATCTTTGTTCTCTGTCGAACTGCGAAAGTTGTTCGACCAAGTTCCACCAGCGCGCGTGTTTTTCGTTCGGCGCAATTGGGCCAGTGCTAACGCCCGCTTTGGGGAGACTGAGAGCGATGGGTACGCTCGCGTCCAACAGCATCAGGTAGAGTTCCTCATACCAGAGCATGGACGGCGATTCATCGGCGGACGCGCCGGTGGCAAAGAAGAGGCAAGAAAAGCCAAACTCCCGCAGTATGGGGACCATTTCCGTCAGGGTGTTTCCGAGCGCGTCGTCACAAGTCAACAAGATCGAACGCGGAGGAAGCGACAGCTCTCCCTCCGACCAATGGAGAAAATCTTCGGGCGCGATGACGTTGTAACGCTTCTTGAGAAGATGCAGTTGCCGCCGCAGCGAATCTGCGCGGATCAAGTTGCCGTCCAAAGCCGGGTTCCCGGCTTTGTAACCGGCGGGGAAAACTCCGTGGTAGGTCACGACCGCTGGACCGGCGCCGGCCGTGTGGCGAAGATATCCGCTCCGCGACAGGGCGGGAAAGACGATGTGCTTCAGAGTGGGGCTGACGAATCTCAAGGCGCCTTTCGAATATGTCCGCGGAATTGTACCGCACTATTTCCAGGTCTCGTTGCCATTGCGATGGCTAGAACTGGTTTCATAAATGCTTTTTCGAAACTGGGAGCCAGGCCCTCAGGGGATAAAGCCCGCATTTTTGCTGGCCCTGAGCGGCACGGCTGAAGCCGTGCCCTACCCAAAATCTATTTATGAAACCAGTTCTAATACTCCGGGCGGTAAGTTGTCCCTTCGCGACTCGATAGCCTTGTGTGCCATAGCGTCCTGCTGCGCACGAGTGAAAAGCGATACACGAAGCCAGCTTTAAGAATCCCCCGCAGGGACGACTCATTCTTGGCTGCGCTGAAGATCCAGACTTGCTTTTGTTGCTTCTGCAAATATGCGGCAGCCATGCGAATTGCGGTTGCGTAGTGGCCCTGGCCCCGTTGCGCCGCAGGCGTCCAGCAATCGAAGATCATCGCGGCGCTGGGGTCGCTCGATTCCAGCCGGGAATCGATTTCCGACAAGTGGAACCCGTCATAAAGGTCGACCCATAGAAAGTGGGACGGTTGTGCCGCTTGCCCCTGCAAACGTTGCCCCGCTAAACAATAACCGGCGGCGCGGCCTTGTCTCAGACGTTGGGCCGAGCGCATAAGATATTCCAACGTCTGTTCGTCATCGGCGTTGTTCATGGCGGCGGAAGCAATGCTCTCCCAGCCCAAGGGGCTCAGGGCCGTGCTTTCGTTTTCCGATATTTTTATTGGAGGAGCTTCAAAAAGGGCAACCTCCTCCTCGGATACGACGCTTCTTTTCGCCCTGGTCAAGGCGTGCGTTGCGGTCGCAGCCACACCCGTCTTGACAATTCGCCTTTGCAGGCCATGGAAAAAATCTCTGCCACCACGAAGCTGCTTGTCCATCGCCGGCAATCTTCTGGAAGAAGACGCCAGCCAATGCCGGCCAACATTCGCCAGATGCCGCGTCATGCTTTTTGACAACTGCACATAGCGGGTTGAGCAAATGGCATTGGAGAAGCGCTCTTTATAAGCCTCATCGCCTAATCCAAGGTCCAATTTCATCACCGATGGGTCGGCGCACGCCTCCTCGGTCAAGAGCCGGAGCAAGCAAGAGCCGGGCGACGACTCCTCATACTCGATCTTGAAGGCTGGCAAATACCAGAACCAGCTGTCGAAAAACCGGAATCCGTAGTTCCACGCGACCGCCTGGCCATTGACTTCCAATTGGCTGACCTTCAACCAACCGGCGGAACTCAGAAGTCTCCCGAGTTCCATCAAGAAACAGCGCCGCTCGGGGCGAAGGAGAGGACTGAGGCGATTGGTCGCGAGAAATCGTGAAATCTGCGCGGTAAAGATCGACTCCAGACCCGTCTCCAATTGTTCCGCACTCCAATGAGCCACACGGATTGGGCCAAGCTGGCCGAGCTTTTTGAGCCCGCGCTTCTCACGTTCTTTCCGCATCACGGATTGGAGGACGGCTTGCCGCCGCTCTTGGTCGCCCAGAGAAATGACGCCGCAATCGTACCCATGCCGCTCGTGTAGATAAAAGCGGTGGGCCTTGGCAACGGCGGTCATGGCTCGAAGGGTGTGCGACTCCGCGGGAACGTTGGCCAATACAATATCCCGCACGCTGCGCTTATTCGCCTCCTCGAGCACCGCCGCCAACACCGCCGGTCGAGTCTCCGGCGCGCTCACGATATCGCAGTAATCCGCAGTGCTGGCGGTGAGAAAGAAAGCGGTATTAGGCGACTCTCGATTGATCGCCAGGGCAGCGACGCCGGCGAGACGGCCGGACTCATAAACCAGGAAAATCAGCGGGCAGAGGCTGTCCGAAAAAGCGCGGCCCGCGGCCAAAGCCCACTGCTGGGTGAAGAAGACCTCCGGACGTTCCATGCGGAACACCAGATCGTTCCAGGCGAGAACGATTTCCGGGTCGTCGGGAACCTTCTCCTGGACGGTTACCTGCACGCGCTCTCCATGCCATGAGTCTAGCCATCTTCGGCGGCGCAGTCCACGATTGTGAGGTACAGGGTGGTGTCCTAATTTGCCTTTTTGAACCACGGAGACACGGAGTCACGGAGAAAACCTTGAACCCGTAGAAATCAGAAAGGGAAGGTTTTGCCAAGCAGTTGGGTTTCTCTGTGTCTCCGTGGTGGAAAATTTAATTAGGACACTATCGAGGTTCCGCAATTGTTAGATTCTGCCGGGCCGTTGTGACCAGGCGAGCAACCTTCAGCCTTTCGCTTGCAACTAAAGAATTAGTTACCTTTCGCCGCATGACCCGTCTAACGGGCTGGGAGGGCGTCCGGTGCCGCCGAAACAATCGCGAACTTTGACCGAAGCCGAGTTGCGCATTATGAACGTGCTCTGGGGAAAGGGATCGGGCACAGTCCAGCAAGTGCTCGATTCCATTGCTGAAAAGCCGGTCCTGGCCTACAACTCGGTCTTGACCACCATCCGCATTCTGGAAAGAAAGGGTTATCTGAAACATCTCAAGGATGGACGGGCGCATGTTTTTTCGCCGCTGGTCGGGCGGCAAGAAGCGACGCGCTCGGAAGTCCGGCGCCTGGCCGGCCGCTTTTTCAAGAACTCTCAGGAGCAGCTCGTGTTGAACCTGCTCGAAGACCAGGGAATCGACTCGGAGGAACTGGCTCGCCTGCGCGAGATGCTGAATCAGAAGGACACAGTGCAGAAGAGCACAGCTCACGAAGACACGATGCAGCGGCGCACGATGCGGAAGGGCGCGAAATGAACTGGCTGCCGCTACAGACATTGGCACAGGTCCCGGTCGAGCGCATTCTCAACGCGCTTCCCGAAGGATTCTTGATCGCGGGTTTTGCCTGGGTGCTGCTGCGCGTTTTTCGCCAGCAAAATTCGGGGACGCGGTTTGCCGTCTGGTTCATGGCGCTGCTCGCCGTCGCCGCGCTTCCTGTGCTCGGAGTTTTCGGCGAAGCGCGCGCGTCAATGACGGCGGGGATATTGCCAAAGATGTCTTGGGCGGCGTCGTGGGCGATGTTCTCGGGAAGCCCGCGGCCCGCGATCGCCATCCCCGGCCGGTGGGCGCTTTTCGTTCTGCTGGCGTGGGCCTTGGGAGCGGGCGCGGCGCTGCTGCGTTTGGCGGCTGGGCTTTGGCATCTGCGCCAACTGCGCCGGAGCTACACGCCCATTGCCGCAGCGGAGCTCGATCCGGCCGTGCGAAAAACTATCGCGGCAATCGAAGCGTCCAGTTTGACCGCAGCAATGCCGGTGACCGTGGCCGCATCCGATAAAGTGCGCGTGCCTGCCGCCATCGGCTTCTGCAAACGGACGATTGTCCTGCCGTTATGGGCGTTGCACGAGCTGCCGCCCCACGATCTCAACGTCATCCTGCTGCACGAGTTCGCGCACCTGCGGCGCTGGGACGACTGGACGAACCTTATTCAAAAGATGGTGCGCGCGCTTTTCTTCTTTCATCCCGTGGTCTGGTGGATTGAGGGCCGTCTGTCGGTGGAGCGCGAGATGGCTTGCGACGACGCCGTGCTGGCTGAAACCGCCAACCCGCACGGCTACGCGGCTTGTCTGGTCTCGCTGCTGGAAAAAAGTCTGGCGCATCGCCCAGCGCACCGCCTGCCGCAAAGACGACGGTCGCTGGCCCAGGCCGCTGTCGACCGCGCCCGCGAGGCTGCGCTGCGGCTGGCGCGGATTCTCGACGTCAACCGTCCGACGGCGACGCGAGTCTGGAAACCGGCGCTGGCTATCGTCGGAGTTTTTTCCGTGGCCTGCCTGCTGGCGCTGCCGCGCGCGCCACAATTCGTTGCGTTCGATCGCGTCGCGTCGGCCAGTAATTCGGACTTGGCATCGATGCGCGCTGCTAGTGTGGGGACTGCCAGTGTGAGGACGGGCAGTGTGGGGACGGGCGACCTCGCCCGTCCAAGCCGAGCGCAGCTCGGCAGAAGCCCGCATCTACAGCCGCTTCCTACTCGCAGCGCTGGACCGTCACCGGTGGGAACGACTTCAGAAGAAATGACGACTGCCAAAGTTGTTCCAGCGCGCGCGGCTGCGGGACGCGAGCCTGCTCCGGTTCCGGCAGTATCCGCCCGATTCAACGCGCCGCCGCGCGATCCAGTCGTCGCCCTGAACGCCAGCGCCGGCAGGGAAGCCGTGCCGCAGTTTCAAACCCTGTTCTTTGTTGAAGCCACCGAGTACGTGACCTCCAATTCGTCGGTCTGGAGCGTCCAAGTGTGGCGAGTCGCGTTGGTGAGCGTAGCCGGCGACCGGATGACGAGAGTGCCCGTCGCCAGCTCGATTTAAGGAGGGTCTGAATAAGTCTCCGCTGAGTATGCGCGATGTTTTGAAATCCCGGCCCTCAGCGGCTAAAGCCGCATATTTAGCGGGTTTGGACGGCACGGCTCAAGCCGTGCCCTTCCCAAGATATTTAGAAACGAACTTGATCAGAGGCTCCTTAATGGCCAAAATATTTTTGCGGCTTACAACTAGATTTTTAGTTCGACATATTCAGCAGCACAAGGAGAAACGGAAATGAAGATGTGGATCGAACGCTCGAAGCGAGTGGCGACACGACGTCTCGCAGTGGCTCTCGTTACCGTACTGGCAATTGGGGCCGTGGCGACTTTCAACTTTACAAAATCGGCCAAAGCGGCAATGCCGGCCCCGGCCGCGGCGCCGCTCGACGACAAGAGTGTCGAAGCGTTGCTTACGCTCGACCGCGCCATGGAAACCCTGGCCGCCCGTGTTACTCCGGCGGTCGTCAATGTCACGGTAGTCTCGAAATCCAACCCGCAACAGGGAAGCCCCGAAGGTATGCCCGACCTACAGCAATTCTTTGGTCCCGGCAATCCCTTCGGACGGCAGTTCAATTTCTCCGTGCCGCAAAACCGGGTGGAACACGGCCAGGGCAGCGGCGTGATTATCTCGCCCGACGGTTATATCGTCACTAACAACCATGTTATCGATGGAGCGACCAATATTCGCGTCACTATGAGCAATAAGGAGGATCTGCCGGCTAAGTTGATCGGTGCCGACCCTCTCACCGACCTTGCTGTTATTAAGGTCAATGCTTCTAACTTGCCTAGCGTACCTTGGGGTAACTCGACTGCGCTGCGCCCCGGACAGACGGTGCTCGCCTTCGGAAACCCGTATGGGTATCAGTTTACGGTGACGCGCGGCATCGTTAGCGCGCTGAATCGTCCCAATCCCGATCCGAGCGACCGGCGTAAGCTGGGCGAGTTCATCCAGACCGACGCCGCCATCAATCCCGGCAATTCCGGCGGGGCGCTGGTCAATGCGCGCGGCGAACTGATCGGGATCAATACCTTCCTGGTCTCGGGCTCGGGATCGTTCGCGGGCATGGGCTTTGCTATTCCTTCCCAGATTGTCCAGCCCACGGTCGAGACCTTGATTCGAGACGGCAAAATAACGCACGCGTTTATCGGCGTTAAGATCGAAAGCATTACTCCCGACAACGCGAAGTTCTTCAAGTTAGACAAAGCCGAGGGAGCGTTAATCAACGAAGTTCAGCCGGACGCGCCCGGAGCCAAGGCCGGACTCCGCACCGGAGACGTGATTACCGAACTCGACGGCCAGCCCGTTGCCGATGCCGGTCAATTGCAAATGTTGGTCGGACAAAAGCGGCCGGGCGATACGGTCCATCTGCGCGTAATACGCGACAGCAAACCAACCAACATTCCCGTGACGCTCGAAACGCTGAACGGCGGCAAAGGCACCGAGGCCGCCAGCGGCGAAACCGGCAAAGGCCGCTGGGGGCTGAAGCTGTCGGACTTAACTGCGGACGTGCGCAATGAACTGCAAGCGCAAGAGTCGATCCACGGCGCCATCGTCGAAGAGGTCCAGCCCGGCAGCCCCGCCGATAATGCGGGTTTGCAGCGTGGGGACATCATCATGGAAGTGGACCGGCGCCCGGTGAAATCCTCAGCCGAAGTGTTGCAGGCATTGTCCAGCGTGCCAAGCGGCCAGGATGCGCTCGTGCTGGTGTGGTCGAACGGAGGCACCACATTCCGCGTGTTGCATCCGCCGCAGGACTAACTCCGATCTCACGTAGGGGCAGGTGCCCTCACCTGCCCCAACCGAGCACACAAGCTCACGTAGGGGCAGGTGCCCTCATCTGCCCCCAAGCGAGCGCAGCTCGGAACCAGCCGCCGGCTATTCGCTGGGATTAACCCAACCCAATCCAATCCATCCATTTGGTCATCCCTCCCGCACCGTGGTAATCGACAATTCACAGCCTCGGTAGAGCAGTTCCATTTTTACCCGATAGAATGGCTTAGGAATAGTTAGTTCTCGAACCGGTCTCGCGTTGCCCTACGGTTGACTGCGTGACCGCTTGCCCGACCTAAGAGATTTAGGCAGATGGAGACAAAACTTGGACCGACCGGATGACATAGTTCAGGACCAGCGCCACGCTGCCTGTTCTCTCGACGCCAGCTATGTGCTGACGTGGGAGGAAATCGCCAACCTAGTGGCCGAGCCCGGCAAGCCCGCCGACACCCTGATGAACGTTGTCGCATTGATTGCCAGACGCTTTGGCGCCGATGTCTGCTCCGCCTACCTGCTCGAGCCCGACCGCGCCAATCTCGTTCTGGCCGCCACTCTCGGTCTTCGCAGCGAATGCATCGGCAAGCTCCGCATGGGCGTCAATGAAGGACTCGTCGGCCTGGTCGCCGAACAGGTCCGCCCCGTCTCCGTCGACCAGGTCCGCAATCATCCGCGCTTCAAATACTTCAGCGAAGCCGGCGAAGATGCCTACCAGTCGTTCCTGGGCGTCCCCGTCATCGATCGCGGCATGTTGCAAGGCGTTCTGGTGATTCAAACCGTGACGGCGCGGGTCTTTCCCGAGGATGAAGTCCGTGCGCTCACCGAGGCCGCGAAGCGGGTTGCCACCGTGGTCAGCGAGGCCCGCGCCCTTGATCGTTTTATCGCGCCCGTGCAGGAGCGCCTCTGGGCCCTCGCCCGCAACCTCTGGTGGAGCTGGGATTACGACTGCGCCAGCTTGTTCCGCGATCTCGATCCCCTGCGCTGGCGTCAACTCAATCACAATCCCATCTCGCTCCTGAACGAGTTTCCCCTCGACAAACTCGAGGCCCGCGCCACCGAACTCATTCTCCACAGCCGCATCAATTACGCCTATCGCCGCCTGCGCGAATACGAAAACGCCGAGCATACCTGGGCCGCGCGCCGCGCCGGTATCCTCCGCCCCCGGCCCGTCGCTTATTTTTCCGCCGAATTTGGCGTGCACGAGTCTCTCCCCATCTACTCCGGCGGTCTTGGCGTTCTCGCCGGCGATCACATCAAGAGCGCCTCCGATCTCGGCGTTCCGCTGGTCGGCATCGGCCTGTTTTATGGCCAGGGATATTTTCGCCAGCGCCTCGATCGCGACGGATGGCAGCACGAGGAGTACCTCGAGACCGACGTCAACCAGCTTCCCATGGAAACCGCCATCGGCAAAAACGGCCGGCCGGTGGTGGTGCAGATCGATACCCGCCATGGTTCGATCCGCGCCAAGGTCTGGCGCGCCAAGGTGGGCCGCTGCGATTTGTTGCTCCTCGATTCCGATATCGAAGGCAATACCCCCGAAGACCGCGTCCTCACCTCGCGTTTATACGGCGGCGACGGCCGCGTTCGCGTCCATCAGGAACTGCTTCTCGGCGTCGGCGGCCTGCGCGCCCTCAAAGAGATGGGCATCACCCCGGGCGTTCTTCACCTCAACGAAGGCCACAGCGGTTTTGCCGTCCTCGAAGCCATTCGCCAGCGCATGGAAGAAGAGGGCATCGGTTTCGATAAAGCCGTGCCCCGCGTTTCGCGGGAAGTCGTTTTCACCACTCACACTCCCGTGCCCGCCGGCCACGACCGCTTCGATGCCGATTTGATCGAAGAGCACCTCGGGCCTTTGCGCGACGCCCTCGGTCTTTCCCGCGAAGATTTCATGGCCCTCGGTCGCGAGCATCCCCAGAGCGACGAGCGTTTCTGCATGACCGTCCTCGGTCTCAAGCTCTCGCGCCGCGCCAATGCGGTTTCCTCGCTGCACGGTGAAGTTTCCCGCGCCATGTGGACCGGTCTCTTCCCCGGCAAGCTGGAAGACGCCGTCCCCATCGGTCACATCACCAACGGCGTTCATGTCCACACCTGGCTCGCTCCGCAGATGTTCCGCCTCTACGACCGCCATCTCGGCACGGGATGGCATCTGCACAGCAGCGAATCGAAAATCTGGGATGGCATCGAAAATGTCGACGACGGCGAGCTCTGGGAGACCCATCTCAATCTCAAGTCGCGCATGATCGAATTCGTGCGCCGCCGCGCTGTCAAGCAGGCCGCCCGCCGCGACGAACCCCGCGGCGTCCTCCAGCAACTCGAGCGCGTGCTCAGCCCCGACGCGCTCACCATCGGTTTTGCGCGCCGCTTTGCCACTTACAAGCGCGCCAATCTCATCCTGGCCGACATCGAAAAAATCGCCTCCATGGTCAACGACCCGAAACGTCCCGTGCAGTTCGTCTTTGCCGGCAAGGCGCACCCGCTCGACGAACCCGGCAAGCGCGTCCTGCAACAGATTGCCCAGTTGATGCGCGATCCCCAGTTTTCCGACAAATTCGTTTTCGTCGAAGACTACGACATCAACGTCGGTCGCCATTTCGTGCAAGGTGTCGATGTTTGGCTCAACAGCCCGCGCCGTCCCCTCGAAGCCTCCGGAACCAGCGGCCAGAAGGTCGTTTTGAACGGCGGCCTCAATCTCTCCGTGCTCGACGGCTGGTGGGCCGAAGCCTACGACGGCCTCAACGGCTTCGCCATCGGAATCGGCAGGACCCACACCGACATGAACGTTCACGATACTCGCGACCAGGAAGACCTGATGCGCGTGCTCCGCGACGAAGTGGTCCCGCTCTACTATCAGCGTGATCGCGACGGCCTGCCGCGCGGCTGGATCAAACGCATGAAGCGCACCATTCGCACCCTGGGCTGGCGCTTCAACGCCAGCCGCATGGTGATGGATTACGCCCTTAACTGTTACGTTCCCGCAGCCGGCGGCACCTCCAGCGACACCCGCCTGAAACTCTAAGAACCTGTCCAAAAACTCACGCTTTGAAGGGGACGGGCTTCAGCCCGTCCGTTGAGGCCAAGAAACAAAGCGGCTTCCAGCCGCTGAGGGAATGGGTTCGCAAGTCGTGTTGCCCCTTGGGGGCTGAAGCCCCTATCATTTTGCATTCATACGTACGGGCTGAAGCCCGTATCTTTCAAAACCCAACAGTTTTTGGACAGGTTCTAAAAGCTGAACATCGCCTGCAATTCGATTTTTCGATTCGCCGCCGCGCTCGAGAACGGCCCGCCCGCCAGAGCAATGGACTTCCCGAAATCTGGTGAGCTCAAGACCCCGATGGGCGGCGCCGCATTCACCTTATTCAGAACGTTTCGCGCATTCACGCTGAACGTCAGGTTATAGCGCTGAGTGGTTGCCGGTGCACCGCCGAAGGGTCCGCCGGGTCCACCGGGCCCTCGTCCCATGCCACCGCCTCCGCCGCGTGGGCCACCGCCCGGAGGTGGACCTCCTCCCGGCCCGCCATCCGGCTGCGCTCCCGTTTTTCCGCCAACTTTCGGCCCGAAGCCGAACGTTTTCGCCAGCCGCAGGTTCAACGTGAAGTTGGACGGTCCCGTCAGATAGTTGATGGGAATCTGGGAGTATGGAGACGCCGGGGCCGCGTAGTGGCAGGCCTGCGTTGGCGAAAGACACGAACCGGTAACGTTGGCGGCGAATGCGGGGCGGACGTTGAACTGCAAGTCATCGGCGAACTCCTGGGGCTGGCCGCCCACGGTGACGTTGTAAGGCGAACCGGAGTTGAAAATCATGAACGGACTTAGGCGAAACGCATACGGCAGGCCGATGGTTCCACCCATAAACACCCGATCCCGAATAGCAAACGAAGCTCGCCCGTAGTCGAGGCTCAAACCGTACTGGTCCGAGGGAAAGCCCCCTGCGCCGGAAGCGTCGCTATTGGCGTAGTTCAGTGAGTAGTTACCGAACAGAGAAAGCTTTGCTCCGGCGCGGATATTGAAATTAGCGATCAACTGGTTCTGCCGGAAAACTCCGTCGGAGGAGTATTGAAAGATCGCCGGATTAGGCAGCCCAGAGTACGGATAGTCCGGTGAGCCGGTGGAGTTGAATTTCGGCGCATTGGTGACGATCGATAGAAGCTGGTGCACACCGCGGGAATTCAGATAGGTAAGCGTAACGTTGGCGATCTTTGTGACCTGCCGCTCCAGGCTGAACGCGCTCTGCATGATGTAGGGCGCGTGCAGAGTCGGACTGATCTGGTAAATCGCTTGTTCCGTTGACGACGACGTGGGCACCGTTGGGGGAAGCGTATAAGTCGGATTGTCCACGACGTACTGTTGCTGTGTCACGCCGTTCAAACGGTCCGCGTTGAGGATCAGACTGCTGGAAAATCGGTTGTAGAAAATGCCGAAACCGCCGCGCAGAACGGTTTTCGGCGCGCTTTTTCCACCGCCTCCAATACCCCAGGCAAAGCCGAGTCGTGGCGCCCAGTCCGCATGATCGTGGATGGCGTTCTGCGTTTCAAAGCGCAGGCCGCCGCTCAGCGTAAGGTTGGGACGCACCTTCCAGTCGTCTTGTACGTACAGTCCGGCATCCACCACGGTGACCGGCACGGTGGGGGCCGCGCCGCTAGGGCCATCGATGATGAGCTGGCTAGGAGTACCTGCGAGGTAATTCTGATACGACGTGGAGGTGGGGGTGCCAGAAAATGTGTAGGTGCCATTGAAACCCGCATTGGACGTATTGACTTCGTGAACGGCCCGCAGACGTGCCCCGAATTTCAGGAAATTCTTGCCCTGCGATATCGAAGTGTAATTTTGCAGTTCGTAATGGTCCTGATGATCGATCTCGGTACCCGAACTGGAGCCTCCACCCGTGAACGCTCCGAACACATTGATGCCGACAGCGGTGCTGATCGGATTCTGCCCGCTGTTGTCGCGCAGATACTGGAAACGGGTTTCATTGATGGCCTTCGTGCTGAGGACTTGCGTATCGGTGATCTGTACGGTGTGTTCGGTTTCGGTGGTGTCGGAGCCGGCCTCGGGCAGCGTTAACCCGCCGACACCATCGTTCATCTCGGTATCGCGGTAATACTGATAGCGGGCGCTGAGCGTGTTGTTGGTGCTGACTTGGTAATCGATGCGCGGGCTGATGTTGGTGCGGGTGCGTGGATTGGGAACGCTCTCCTTCAAGTCCAGCGCCGGCGCGTTTACCACCGCGATCTCGTCGATGTCGCGCCGCTGCACGTCGAAGAAGAACGATGCCTTTTTATTGATCGGCCCGCCGACGTTTCCCTGGTAGATCACCGAATCGTACGCCGCTTGTGGAGCGTCGCCGAGATAAGGATTGCGGCTGTTGAATGCCGAGTCGTTCCCTACGACCGAGAACTGTCCGTGAAATTTGTCGGTGCCCGGCTTGGTGAAGATTTCGATTCGTCCGTAGCCGAGCCTGTCGTATTCGGCGGAAAACGGATTCTGATTGATGCGAATCTCGCGGATCGACGATTTCGGCGGGAGCTGCCCAGCGGTGAATCCATCGATGTAAAGCTGACCGCCGTCGGGACCGGCCGAAGGCCCGGCCAGCGCTTGCAGATCGGCCAGCAATTCATCGGGATCGTCGGGAAGCGCATCGAGGTCCTTGCCGCTCAACACGAGCGCGCTCGCATTATTCGCGGGGTTGGTGTCGAGCTGCGGCGTCTCCGACTCCACGTTGATTTTTTCCTGCTGCACATTGATGTCGAGCGCAATGTTGAATTGCGCGGCTTGGCCGGCGGTGACGCCCACGTCGTTCTGCACAAAAACGGCGAACCCCTGGGCATTGGCGGTGACGGTGTAGAGACCCGGCGGCAGGTTTCCGATTTCGTAATTGCCAGTTTTGCCGGTCGTGGCCGAATGCGTTGGCCCTCCGGATACGAGGACGGCGACTGCGGCGTTCGCTACCACCGCACCCGAGGGATCGGTGACTTGCCCGCGCAAGGTCCCCGTCGTTGTAGATGACGGCGTCGATGACTGCGCTGGCGACTGCGCCCATGCGGGTGCGGCCAGCCCAATCGGAGTGGCCGGAATTAGAATCGCCAAAATCAGATTTGCCAAACTAAAGGCTGATCGTTTCAACATGCACCTTTTCTTTCTAGGCAGATCGTATTGTTTAAGAATTAAGAACATGAACTGAGATTTGTTTATTGCTGCGCGGCGTCCCCTTCGCCACCGGACGCGCCCAGCGACCACGGCGAAAGCAAAGAGGATGCGCTTCGGTTGGGCGACGCCGTCAGGATGGCCTCCACTCCCGCCAGCAGCGTGATCGCCGTCACCGCGCCCGAATCTCCGCCCTCGGTCGAGACGATCATCACGGCATCGCCCTTCTGCAGGTCCGCCAGCGTGCTGTCGGGTAAGCGGCTCAACATACGCTGAAAATCTGGGGCGCCATTCCCATTCCCGTTCCCGTTCCCGCCCGGCCCGTGCCCCGCTTGCGCTTCTGGCAACGCCGCTGGCCGCGCTCCGCCGGCGATCGGCGCAGCGCCTTGCCCGCTGTCGTTATGTCGATCGCCGCTACCGCCGCCCGCCGCGCCTTTCAATCGCATCGCGATGCGTTGCGCCATTTCCGCCGGCAGCTTCTTCATTTGCGAATCGGGTGAAACCTTCACCACTACCGCGCTCTTGGCGATTGCATCCTGCACCGTCATCGTCTGGTTCGCGGCGTCGATCGCCTTGACGATTCCCGCAATATTCCGGAATGAGCCGGAAACGATTTCCTCGGCGCTTACTTCGCCGCCATCCGCGCTGCGAGTTCCGCGCGCGCGCAACTGATCTCCCGCTTTGATCTGCTCGATTGGCGCCGGTTTAGCATCGTCGAACTTCACCGAGTCGGGTGCGTAACGGCGCAGGATCGTGTCCTTCGCAATATGGACGACGATGCTCCGGCTCGCGCCCATTCCACCGGATGACATGGTAATGGCGCCCGCAGCGGCGTCCACTTTAGTGACCAGCCCGCCCACGCCCCGCTTCTGCCAGTCGTCGCGCTCGTGCTGCTGCTTGGCCGCCACGTCGGCCTGTTTCATCACAATCACTGCCAGCGCGGTAATAGTGCGCCCATCGCCATTCGCGGAAGCCTGCCCGCGAACCAGTACGCGGTCTCCAGGCTGCAAATCTTGCGCCTGCAGAACGGTCGCGTTCTTCAGATCTTTTTCTCCCGGAGGCACGCGCAGAATTTTTGTCGAGCCCGTAAGCTTCGCCGTGACCTCGCCGCCGGATTCCGCCGCGACCGTGATCGAATCCGCCTGAATGCTTTTGATCGTACCCACGGCCTTGGCGACTGGCGCGCCTGCGGAACTGCTCGTTGGTTGGTTTTGGGGTTTATCCTGCGCGTGAACGTAGCCCAGCGTTGACGAAAATAGAGCGACGACGAGCAGGCATGTCGTCAGACGGTACACCAGAATGCACAAGGGCAGTCGCCGCTGCCAGAGATATCGCATGGTCTAACTTTAGCATTGCCCAACGCGCCCGTATTCAGGTTTTACGAAGTTTTACCCGGCATTGACGATGCGTTTACACGGACGCTGGCAACTGCAACTCTGGTGGCGCGCATCCAGTCTTAAGACTGAGGCCCGGTAAGCGGAAGCCTGGTCGACAGGAAAACTATGCTGGCATGGATGCCCAAATCCTACGGCCAACCCAGCGCCGAGAAGCAGGCCCAGTCGTTCGCGGCAGGCATGCTCTGCAGGTTGACGGTGGCCTTCCCCAGTTGGGCGGGCGCGATTCTGGCGATGTATTCTATTTTCTTGTGGAGATTCAGTGCGCTTAAGATTCGCCTGAAATGAACGGCAAACGAAGCAGGATCGACGGAGGTCGCACGATGAATGAGTCCCGGTCTAATACCCAGCCCAATAGAAGACCGGTTGCGGGCCGGTCATCCTTATTATGGTGGAAGCCAGTGGCCTATGCGCTGATGGCCGCGCTGGCCGGAACCGCGCCGCCGCTGCTGGCGCAGGACGCTGCAACCACCGTCGCCGTTGAAGTCAAAGTCGTTACGCTGCCCGTCACCGTGCGCGACAAACATGGCGCAATCGTCCGCGACCTCACCAAAGACGATTTCACGCTGCTGGAAGACGGTCGGCCGCAGACGATCCGCTATTTTTCGCAGGACACGAATCTGCCGCTCACGCTCGGTGTGCTTGTCGATACCAGCCGCAGTCAATCCAACGTCCTCGACGCGGAGCGCAACGCCAGCCATGGTTTTTTCGATCAGATGATCGCACAGCCCAAGGACAAAGCCTTCCTGATCCACTTTGATCGGCAAGTGGAACTGCTGCAGGATTTGACTTCGTCCCGTGAAAAGTTGCAAGCGGCGCTGGAATTACTCAAGCCGCCATCGGATCGCGAGAGGTCGAACGATCCCAACGATCCTTCCAATTCCCCCTCCGGCTCGGACTCACATCACGGCGGCGCCGAACTTTACGACGCCGTTTTTCTGGCGTCGAACGAATTGATGAAGAAACAGCAAGGACGGAAGGCGCTCATTGTTCTTACGGACGGCGTCGACCGCGGTAGCAAGACTTATCTTGAGAGCGCAATCGAGTCGGCGCAGCGCGCCGATACCGTCATCTACTCGATATATTTCGCGGATTCTCATCGCGACGATCATGACCAAGGCCAAAGACAGGGCGGCGGTATGGGTCGCGGCGGCGGTTGGCCCGGCGGCGGTGGCGGTTGGCCGGGTGGTGGAGGCGGTGGTGGTCGGGGCGGCGGCGGAGGCCAACGTCATCCCGAAGAGCAGCGCGCCGATGGCAAGAAGATTCTCCAGCGGATTTCGAAAGAAACGGGTGGACGTTACTTTGAAGTTTCCAAGAAGCAAACCGTCGGCGAGATCTACGACAGCATTGTCGAAGAACTGCGGACCCAGTACAACATGGGTTACACGCCCGATAAAGACAGCGCGGCCAGCGGTTATCATCACATTCAGTTGCAGGTGAAGCGCAAAGATAAAGACCTGACCGTCCAAACTCGAGACGGATATTACGCGGACCGCTAACGCGGCGACCCGCAATTTCGAGCCATAGATACACACTGTCATCCTGACCCTGAGCGCAGCCGAAGGGGTAGGACCCATGCATTTGCATCCGCATGAATGCAGAGGTCATTCGCTTTGCCCATTGACGGCGGAGGCCTTTCTGCGATTGGATGGAAGCTGCGTGACGCCTGTGCCTTGCATTTCCGATCCCGATTCCCGGAGGCTTAGCCGCCTCGATGCAGCCTGGCTTGCAATCTGGCTTATCTTTCTCGTCGGGCTGGCCGTGCTTCCTCCGCTCCTCGAATGGCACAAGCAGATCATCCTTGTCGCCATTGGAGTTGTGCAATTGCTCGAGGCGAAGATGATCTCCAGCTTTCACAAGCGGGGAGTCTTCTATGTCATTGGCCTAAAGGTCCTGTTGGCGACTGCCCTCATCGATCACACCGGTGAAGTCGGAATCAACAGCAGTTACTATCCTATTTACTATCTTCCGGTTGTTACTGCGGCGCTCTATTGCGGCCCGTGGCTGACGCTCGTCTGGACGTTCGTTTCCTCCGCTGCCTACTGTTCGTATCTCTATCCGGCGATGCAGGAATACGAACTAACTCCTGAGGCGTTCGGCTATCTTGCGCTGCGCATCATGTTTTTCTTTCTTGCCGCCATGGTCGTCAACCGCTTTGCGCAGCAGAGCCGGCACCAAACCCAGTTATTCCGTGAACTCGCCGAGCGTCTCGCCGAAACGAATCGCCGGCTTGAGCAGGCCCAGGCTGAAGCGCGGCGCTCCGAACGCCTGGCCGCACTCGGCCAGCTATCGGCTGGGTTAGCTCATGAAATTCGCAATCCTCTTGGAGTTATCAAGGGCTCGGCCGAAATGCTGACGCAGAAGTTGCAGGCCTCCGATGAACTGGCCCGCGAGTTGGCCGGATACATTTCAACCGAGGTCAACCGGCTCGGCGCTCTAGTCACGGAGTTTCTCGACTTCGCCCGTCCTCTTCACGCCGAGCCGCATCCCGCCGACCTGACCGCGCTCCTCGATCGCGTCTTACAGATTGTCGCGGACCGCTTCGCCGCCAAACAGTTTAACGGCACACAATTGAATGGCATACAGGAAGCGGGCAAGCCCGTCCGCGTCGAACGCCGCTATGCCAGCGGACTGCCGCTCGTCCCGCTCGACGAAAGCCTGTGCGAGCAAGCCTTCCTCAATCTGGTGCAAAATGCTTACGAAGCCATGCAGGACCAGGACAAAAATCGCGGCGGCACTTTGCGCGTCGAGGTGCAATCCGCAACGCGGAACGATCGGGAGGGAGTGGAAATTCGCTTGGCCGATACTGGTCCCGGCGTCCCCGAAGAACTTCGCGAAGAAATTTTCAACCCCTTTGTGACCACAAAGAAAACCGGTGTGGGACTGGGCCTCTCCATCGTTTCGAAAATCGTGGACGGGCACCGCGGGTCGATCCATGTTGAGAACCGCCCTGAAGGCGGCGCCGTGTTCACGATCTTCTTCCCGCTGGAAGAAGCTGGCGAGCCGCACGCAACTGCCGAGCTTCGCTCGGCTTGGACGGGCGAGGGCGCCCGTCCCCACACGAGCTAAACGAATGCCAACCATCCTCATCATCGAAGACGAAGCCAAGATGCGCCGCCTGCTGGAACTGAACCTGTGCGACGACGGCTTCAAAACGCTCTCCGCCGGCGACGCCGAGACCGGATTGAAGCTGCTCTCCTCCGAGCCGATCCACCTCGTTCTCACCGATCTGAAACTTCCCGGTATCAGCGGACTCGAATTTCTGCAAACGGCCAAGCGGCAAAATGCCGCGCTGCCCGTTGTCGTCATGACTGCGTTCGGGTCGGTTGAAACCGCGGTCGAGGCGATGAAGGCCGGCGCCAGCGACTACGTGCTCAAGCCGTTCTCGCTGGCCGAAATGCGAATGGTGGTGCACAAAGAGCTCGATAACTCGCGCCTGCGCGAGGAGAACCGCTCGCTGCGCGAAGCTCTCGGGCAAAAGTACAGCCATCCCAACATCGTCGCCATCAGCGCCAAGATGCAGGAAGTACTTGCTATCGTTGAACGCGTTGCGCCCACGAACTCCACCGTTCTGCTGGGCGGAGAAAGCGGAGTCGGCAAAGACCTCATTGCCCGCGCCATTCACGAGAAGTCGCGCCGCGCTTCCGGGCCGTTTATCAAAATCAACAGCACCGCCATCCCGGAAAATCTTTTGGAGAGCGAACTCTTCGGCTACGAAAAAGGAGCCTTCACAGGAGCGATTTCCAGCAAGCCCGGCAAATTCGAACTCGCCGACAAAGGCACGCTATTCCTCGATGAAATCGGCGATGTGCCGCCAGCCACGCAGGTCAAGCTTCTCCGCGTGTTGCAGGAACGCGAATTCGAGCGCCTGGGCGGCACACGCACCGTCAAGGTCGATGTCCGCCTAATCGCTGCCACCAACCGCGACCTGCGCGCCGCGCTCGAAGACGGAACGTTTCGCGAAGACCTCTATTACCGGCTCAATGTGGTCCCCATCGACATTCCTCCGCTGCGCGAACACAAAGAAGATATCGGCGGGCTCGCGAACTTATTCCTGGCGCGCTTCGCCAAAGATTCCGGCAGAGAAAAAGAAGAAGAAGAAAAGATCGCCGGAATTTCGCCCAACGCCATGCAGCTTCTCCGCGACCATTATTGGCCGGGCAATGTGCGCGAGCTGCAAAACGTCATCGAACGCGCCTGCGCGCTTGCTGCGGGCAGCCAGTTAGAAGCCAGCGACATTCAACTCGACTCGCCGCGCAATCGCAATAACTCCACGTCCGGCCGCTTTCTCCCCGACGGCATGACGCTCGACCAGTGGGAAGACGAAATGATCCGCGAAGCTCTAAAACGCGCTGGCGGGAATAAATCGCAGGCCGCGCGCCTACTCGGACTCTCGCGTAACGCGCTGCGTTATCGCCTATCGAAAATCGGAATCGACGACAACGATGGCGAGTAAGGATATTCCAAAAGTGAGAAGGCACCTTATTAAAGTTCGAGTGATTTGCGTAGACCGGGCCATCCGCCGACGGCGAGTTCATTCATTGTGGGGATTGCTCGTGTGCATCCGATCTGATCTCCCGCGTGGGCGCTCCTTCCAAACAGCCCTCTCTTGGCCGTTTGCATCGCGTTCAATTATCAAATCGTTAACTAGCCGTGCGCGAAGGTAGGGATCGTCTCCGCATATCACCTCACCGTCCCATGGGTCGCCTTCTTTTGTTTGTCCGAATTTTGCAGCGTACGGGGTTCGCCCATACCGCGGCCACATCATCGACAGTTGCTCGCTCAGCGTAAAGTAGCCACTTGTGATGTAAATAAGCTCGACGAATTCACGAACGCGTCCGCCTCCAAGGCGAGGGCTAAAGATGGCTACAACTTCCCACATCGGGTGATTGGCCACCCAATGCCGTGTGACAAGCCACGCCGCCTGTCCATGAATCTTTTTGCTGGCCATTTCGCGACTGTATCACATCTTGCCGTTAAGGCCGACTGTTTACCACAGCCGTGTTTTGCCTCATGTTGGTGGGTGGCACGCTCCTTCCATCCAATCGGCGACTCTCCGCTTCTTGATACGGGCAAAGACATGATCGATGGTGACGAGGATCGCGTTCACCTGGCCGAAAACCACCACTGTGGTGGAATGGGGCCACCGGAGGCTTGCGAGCCGGTGTTTGTTTGCGCTGTTATGTCTCTCTTAACTCGCTAAGAAATAATGCAGTTAATAAATTACCGTTCGCCTCCTAACATTGGTACCTGAACTGCTATCTTTCAGGCAAAGTTGTGTTCCGAGGTTTGTCCCGAAGATGGTGGAGGTGTTTATGAAGTTCAAGTTTCTTGCGGCAATTTTAGGATTGGGAATGACGATGGCGATTCCAGGCGTCGTCGTTGCTCAGGACGATCAGGCGCCGGACCAGGATGCGAAGCCGTCGCCGAATGTCCAAACGCAGGGGTCTAATGGCCAAGGTCCCGTGAATCCGGGCGGGCCGATGCAACCAGGCCCCAACGGTGCAAGCTCGAACGACGCCGGCGCTGGCGATCCGAGTTATAACACGCCGGCCCCGGAGGAGACGCGCGGGGTGGCGCGCATTAGTTTGATTCATGGCGACGTTTCGACCGAGCGCGGCGACTCGAAGGAATGGTCGGCGGCGGCGCTCAACGCTCCCGTGGTGGCGGGCGACCGCGTATCGACTGGCGACAAGGCGCGCACCGAACTGCAGCTCGACTACGCCAACATGCTGCGGCTGGCCGAGCACACGCAGGCCAACATAACGACGCTCACGCACTCGCAAATCGTGGTCCAGCTTGGGCACGGCATGGCGAATTACTCCGTCTTCCAGAACAGCGACGCGGAAGCGGAAATCGATACGCCCAACGTTGCCATTCACACCGAGCGGCGCGAAGCCAGCTTTCGGATTCTAGTTACTGCCGACGATCATACGGAAGTGTTCGTCCGCCGGGGCGAAGTCGAAGTTACAACTCCGCAAGGCGGCACGCGCGTGGCGCAGGGCCAATCCATTACCGTGCAAGGCACGGGCGATCAGGAGCAATACAAAATCGGCGCAAATCCACCGCGCGACGATTGGGACCAGTGGAATTCGGACCGCGACAACATGATCCGCAATGCGGCATCGCGCAAGCGTACCAACGATTACTACGTGGGAGCGGAAGATCTCGACTCCTACGGCACTTGGACGGAGATACCGGATTATGGGCCGGTGTGGCGGCCAACGGTGAGTGTGGGCTGGGCACCGTATCGCGCCGGGCGCTGGGTGTATGAGCCGTATTGGGGATGGACTTGGGTTTCGTACGATCCCTGGGGCTGGGCTCCGTATCACTATGGACGCTGGATGATGTACGACGGATGGTGGGGTTGGTGGCCGGGGCCGGTTTACGGTTATCCGTATTATCGTCCGATCTGGGCGCCGGCTTATGTTTCGTTTTTTGGATGGGGCGGTGGTTTCGGATTTGGATTCGGTTGGGGTTGGGGATCGATTGGCTGGCTGCCGCTGGGGCCGTGCGACCATTTCCATCCCTGGTGGGGCCGGTGGGGCGGGCGGTTTGGCGAGGGCCGTTTCGACACGTTCAATCGCGGCGGGTTCGCTCCGCTGCACGGCGGCACGCGCTTCTCGAACGTGAATCTGGCGATGCATGACGCGCATTTCCGCGGCGCGACGACGGTTTCGGGCAAGGAGTTTGGGTCGGGGCACATGAGCGCTCGTCCGGCAAGTCATGCGGAGTTACAGAGCGCGCATATCTCGACCGGGAAACTGGGAGTAACTCCGACGCGCGCCAGTTACTCGGCCAGCGGACGCGCGGCGGCACCATCAACGACGCGGAACGTTGCAGAGAACCAGCACTTCTTCTCGGGCCGAAGTAACACGGCATCGTCGGCCAGCAGATCGGCAGGGAGCGGGCGCGAAGCGGCGCGACCGGCAAGCGGCGGGTCGAATGCTGGCTCGCGGGCCAGTTCGAACGCTAACTCGAACGGCGGATTCCGGCAATTCAACCAAAGTTCGGAGAGGAGTCCGGAAAAGAGTTCGGAGAGAAGTTCGGAAGCGCGAGGCAATACGAATGCGGGTCCGGCGGCGAGAACGGGCAACGCGGGCAGCAACGTTGGCAACAACGGCGGCTGGCAGAAATTTTCGCCGATGCCTCCGCGGCCGTCTTCGGAATCGGGCAGGGCGGGTGGGCCGGCAGGCTCTTCGCGCGGCGCGACTTCGGGAGGCCGTGGCTATGGCTCGGGCGGCTACGGTTTACGCGGCTACGGCGGATACTCGCGTCCTCCGCTCAATATGAGGCAGCCCATCGTAACTCCGCGTTCTTACGGCAGAGGCCCCAGCGGAGGCGCTCATGGCGGTGGACGCTCAGCCCCCAGCGGTGGCGGGCATTCCGCTCCGAGCGGGGGCCATTCGGCGCCGAGTGGCGGATCTTCGCACGGCGGCGGATCTTCGCACGGTGGCGGCGGTGGATCGCACAGCGGCGGTGGACATAGGTAGTAACACTGCGCTGGATTCCTTCCCAGCGTAGTGAGGCGGCAGGGCAGCATAGCAACACTCACCCCAGCAGTGAGACGTGCAACCACGCGTCCCACTGCCTTTTTTTGGCCGGAGACGGCATGGTGACGGGCGGAAATGGCGGGAGGCTGCCAACCCTATTGCGCTGCGGCCAGCGTTCTGATAACGTGCCATTCGTCTTTCAAAAGGAGGCCCCCGTGGCATTTTGTTCAACATGTGGAACTCAGATCGCGGATGGAGCAAGCTGTCCGAAATGCGCTGGCGGCGCCGCACAAGTCGCGGGCACGCCCGCGCCCGCTGCCGCCGGACTCACCGACAACGTGGCTGGCGCGCTGGCTTATGTGACTATCATCCCGGCGATCGTTTTCCTGGTGCTGGAGCCGTTCAACAAGAAGCGGTTCGTCCGCTTCCATTCCTTTCAATGCATCTTCTTCACGATTGCCTGGATCGTGATCGAGATCGCTCTCTCATTCATTGGACATATTCCATTCCTTGGCTGGGCAACACTGCTGCTGTGGCCGCTGGTTGGTCTGGCTGGATTTGTGATCTGGCTGATTCTGATATTCAAGGCCTATCAGGGACAGATGTTCAAGCTGCCCGTGATTGGCGATATGGCCGAGCAGCAGGCAGGTGCGTAGGACGGGCGGCAACTCCCGTTTGAGCTATGCTCGAATTGGAGGCGCGGCAAGGCGAATTTCTAGGTCGTCGAGTGGCGGCCGTTTCCTGGCGCGGTCTCGATGGAACCCGCTTGCAGCAGTGTACGTAAATGGAAAGCATGGAATATTGCATTTCATCGATCCGTCCTCGAACATATGTGGGAGCTTACTTTGCGCTTTGGGCGTTGGCCTTTTATATGGCTGCGTTTCTTTGAAAGGTTCGAGGCCAGTGAGGCACTCGCCGCCCTCCCGCTGCGGGAAGCGCTGAAGGCCGCGCTGCACGCCTCCCTGCCCGCCAGCGCCACGGCCAAGGCATGTCACTACACTCTGGCGCTGTGGAACAAGCTCACTCGCTTCCTCGATCATCCGCAGCTGGAGTTATCCAACAATCTCGCCGAGAACTCCATGCGGTGAACGTCACAGTATTTCCAAGAGCGCACGGATTCTGCAAAGACGGCAGACTCCGGCGCAGAGAGTACTTTTTCCGCAGCCTACAAGGCTGCGATTGTTGCACCGGCGCAACGGCCGGTTCGGCGGGGAAAAGCTACCCGAACAGGTTCGTGCCTTTCATGTCTTCGGCCGCCTGTTTTTTCGCCTTCTTGGTTTCAGCCTTGGCGTTGACGCTTGCGGCCATCTGTTCGATTGCCTTCTGCAGGGCGACCGAACCCTTGCCCGTGGTTTTGGCCTTGAGATCGGCGAACGGAAGCTTCAGGTTTTGCGCCACGTGGATCGTGGTGACGCACTGCTCCAGCGTCTTGAACCCGGCACAGGCTTGCTGAGGAGTCATGTCCGCCGGCAACATGGCCTTCAGCTTGGCAGAGAGTTTGGCATCGTCTTGCAGCACCTGGTCGATCGACTTTGGCTGCAATCGGCCCTCGGTTCCAACATCGGGCCCGCCGGAGTTCTTTGTGGCGGGAGCCGTAGGCACTGTACTGGCGCCTCCAGGAACTCCCTTTTGTGCAAAAGCCATCGCCGACGCCAGCGCCAACAGAATTACAAACCTCCCGACCATCGTCAATCTCCTCTCAAAAAAACTGTCGCTCCGCGGCAGGAGAAACAACTCCTGCCGCGGAGCGTTCAAGTAATTTTACCAGCCTAGAACTCGATGTTCGCTCGGAGTTCGATAGCCCGGGGCCCGTTTACCGTGCCAGCCTCGCCGAATCCACCTGAATTAACCCCACTGCCAGGATTTCCAAAACTCGGGTGATTGAACGCATTCAGGAACTCGCCCTGGATTGAGCCAGAAATTCCTGCCCGAATCGGTATCCTTTTGCTGATCGACAGGTCCGTATTGGTGTAATGCGGACCGTAGAGCCAGATACGTGGTGCGAGCGTGCCTGGCGTGGTGTTGGGAGTAAGGAAGTTAGGATTCGCGGTCGCATTGTTGGTGGCAATGATGTTGGGATTGAACGTATCTACGAAAGGCTGACCCGGCACACGCCATACTCCCACGTCATGCTGCAACTGCTTGGCCGTAATATTGGTGAGATTGACCCCACCGTCGGAATAGTCGTTGAACGTGTTGTATCCACCGTATAGCTGGAATGGATTCCCGGTCTGAAATTTAAAGATCGTTCCCAAGGTCCATCCTCCCACCAACCGATCGAGGGCCCCTTGCCGATTGAGGAAAGTCTTGCCGGCGCCGAAGGGGAGATCGTAGGTGCCAAAGGCATTGAAATTCTGACGGATATCGTACGCACTCGGTTGGTAGTTCATACGCTGGTTGCGCAGAGTGTAGTAGTTGACCTGCCCAGAGTTGTTGCCCTGGGGCGATGTCCCCAGCGTTTTTCCCCAAGTGTAATTGGCGTTGAATTGCATCCCGTGCCAATTCTTTTGTCGGAATTCCACCTGCAACGCGTTGTAGTTGGAATAACCAGTCGCGTTCAGGTAATAGTCTTGGAGCCCAGCTGTGAAGGGGTTGACCTGGAAAAAATTGGAGGGATAGGTGCCGGCGTTGGTAAAGCCCGCAGTTGCGCAGGGGCCGAACGACGTTCCCACCATCGAGCAAAGATAAAACGAATTCCCCGCTAGAGCTTGGGCCAGCGAACCGGCGGCGCCATGCAGCAATTCGGAGACAAAATTGCCATTGGTGTAATCGCCAGCCCCAGGCCCGAGTCCCGCCCCTTCTTGAGAGAAAGCGGCTTGGAAGATCGGAATTGCCTGTTGTCCCGGAAGGCCATTATTGGCAAAGCTGCATGTGCCTGCTTGAACACAGCCCGGATTCGCCTGCGTATAGATGTTCAGATTCTGTTGCGCTGTCTTGAACTGCGTCAGGAATCCGTTTTCGAAGATGTTCACTTCGTTGAGGTCCGGTGCGATCCACTCGTGGACTCCGCGATTCCCGACGTAGCGAAGTTCTAGCGCGTTATGCCTTCCCAACGACCGCTCGATTCCCAGGTTCCAAGACTGGATGTACGGGACCTTGATATGGGGATTGATCCCGGCCATACCCATCCCCGTCCAGGCAAGGTCAGCGAGGTGAGCAACATTTGTATAGGTTGTAGGGGCAGTAATGAATGGGGGACATGTGGACGAAACCGTTTGCGGAATAACTTTGCAGCTTTGGATGTCATCCTCTAAATGGAACGTCCCCGCTAAATAAGTTCCAGTTGAAGCATTGGCTGATGGGCCGCCGCTGCGGGTAAATACCTGATAGAAGTAGTTCCCAAAATCGGAGGCGTAGGCCCAAAAGGCCTGCTGTCCTTCCAAGTAGTCGCGCAGGGAGTAGCCGGCGCGAACCACCGTCTGGCCTGGCCCACCCGTGAGTTTGGCCAAGAATCCGTTACTGAAATTCGGGCTCCATGCAATCCCAATCGAGGGCTGTGGTGTCTTGTGGAATGCATTGTATTGATGGCTGCTGGCAACAGAAAGAGGGTCCTCGGTCCCGGTCAACGTTCCTGGCTTGAATTCATTGCCAATCCCTGACGGCCCATAAATATCTGCCAGCGACGAACCGTGATAGACGCCCCCGAGATCATGGTCGTCTCCGACAAAGTCCCAGCGAATTCCATAGTTCAAGGTCAGGTTCGGCCGTACGCGATAAGAATCCTGGAAGAAAAGACCCGAGGCTTGGAGAAGTTCATCAAGATTGTAAGCCCCGTATTGCTTATCGAATTGATGGTCCTTACTGTTGACCGGGCGTTGCCCCCAAGTTGTATACATGTCTCCCGTAAGCGTGGCATAGAGGTTCTGAACCTCTCCGACCCAATTGGGGGCAATGTTTGGCAAAGATGATGCACCCTGGACAAACGTATTGGCTGCAGGATCGCCACTAACTACTCCCAAATCGTCGTACGACCAGCCGAGGGGTGGATTCCAGAAGTGGTCCTGCTCGCGGTACCCCTGAAACCCGAAGCTGATGGCATGTGCCTTAAACTGCCAAGTGACGGTGTCGCTGACGTTGAACAGCGGGTAATAACCGGTTTGCGCCAAAACCGGATAAGAGCCGGACGCTCCTATCGCCCATATTGTGTTGTCCATTTCCCTGTCCGCGGCCGGGTTTGAGTTAGCTTCGGGGCTGACTGTATAACTGTTGTACAAGAATCCTGCCCGGAATTGATTGATCAGAGTTGGTTTGACTGTCCAGTCGTAGCCAATCGCAGTAGTGTAGTCCTTAGTGAAAAAACCTGACGTCTGCCAGGCATAACTCGATCCCGGAAACGATTGTGGCCAAATACCTTGGGTTCTCATTTTCGTAAAGTTCCATGCACCAAACAAGCGTTGTTTCTGCGACAGGTCATAGTCGAGGCGAATTGCGGGATAATAGTTGACTGTGGGCTGACTGATCGGGAATTTAACAGTCTCGATATTGGGATCCTGGCCAGCCGTTGGCAGCACGACTGATGCACCTGGCGTCTTGAGAGAGCTGTTAATGTTCGCTTGTTGAGCGGCAACTGTGGCGTCGAAGGTAGAATAGAGCCCCGCCTGTTGCGCGATGGTAATAACATTGACGGCCGGTTGGTTGTTGCCGTTGGCATCCTGATAGATGATGTTGCCGGCTTGGGCGGCTGGCGTCAGAACATTATTGCTGACAAGTGTGGTCCCAGGCTGTTTGAATTCGGAATAGCTGCCGAAAAAGAAGAGCTTGTCCTTGAAGATCGGGCCACCCATACTGAACCCGAAGTCGTTCTTGATGAGTTTAGATTTCCGTAGATCGGTTCCGGGATAGATGGAATTGATGGCATCGTTGTACCAAGAATTGGCATTCAATCCGTCGTTCTGAAAGTTGTCGAAGGCGCGGCCATGGAATCTATTGGAGCCCCGCCGAGTCACGAAGTTGATTTGCACGTCCGACCCAAAACCCTGGCTCAAGTCGATCTGGTCGGTCTGTACCGTCATTTCCGAGATGTTTTCGAGGCGCGTCTCAACTGCCGTGGTTCCGGCAGTACTATAGCCGCCGCTTCTCATGCGTCCTGGAATCGCGGGGACACCGTCAATATTGGCGCCAATAATAGCGCCGCCCGGCAGCCCATTGAATGTGCCGGCGCCAGTGCCTTGCGCTGGCGTGTTCGTCCAACCGGCCGCCAGCGTCACCAAAGGAAAGATGTCTCGACCCGTGATCGGCAGGTCCTCGATTTGCTTCAAGTCGATCGTAACGCCGATGGAGCTCGATGTGGAATCCACCAGGGGCGCCTCGTCGGCTTTGACCTCGACGGTTTCCATAATGGTGGCCAGCTTTAAGGTCGCGGTGATGTCCGTAACGCGAGCAGCATGCACGGTAACGGAATCGTAAACCACCGAGGCATACCCGGTTTTTACGGCACTGAGCTTGTAGGTTCCGACGTTAAGGCCCACAAAGTTGTACGAGCCGTTGCTTTGGGATGCGCCTTTGCGTACGTCGTTGGTGGCCAGGTCCTGGAGGGTGAGGTCCACTCCCGGCACTACGCCGCCGCTCTGATCGACTACAGTGATGGTGATCGTGCCCTGCGACCCAGTTTGGGCGCTCAAGAAAACCGCGGTTGTGAAAACGATTGCTGCGATGGCCACCACATACCAGACTTTGCTCATAGATTCCGCTCCTCTCCAACCCCGAAGTAAACGTTTACTCATTCGCCCTAAAAAAACAGCCCTGCCACTTTCAAATAAGGTTAATACTCCGAGCCCTGTCGCCTTGTCAAGCGGAAATATTTGCGTGGCCGCAATTTGACCGCGGCGACCAAACCGGCTCCGGAGCATGGAGCAAACGTTGCCGCGCGAAGCGGCGGTTCGGCAATCGCCCGACCCTCCTTCGCAAGGATGTCAACCAGCGCATCCGTGAAACGGCCATATTGTCCGCTCGATCGCTCGGACGGCGGTGGTCCTGGCGCGGCGTATCGAAGGGCGTCCGCGCAGGGTCGAGGTTCGGCTGGTGGAGAAAGGCGGTACCACGCTGCCAACCCAACGATTGTGATCTTCGCCCTTGCTATAATTGCGCGGCAAGTGTTGAACTCTCTAGGAACTGTGAATAGTTTTGCGCCCCGCGATCCAGTTTGGGGCGAATGCCATCCGGGCGCCGCTGAGAGCCAGTCTCTCGCCCGGCGATGAGGTTGACTCTCCCATGAGCGAAGTCGAAACCAAGTCCCTTCCCGCGAACGCCTACCAGCCGTTGAAAGACGGCGAAACCTACATGCCGCTAGTGCCCGCCAGCATGGCGCCGCCGGAGGTGACCTGGCGCGCGGTTCTGTGGGGCACGGCGCTGTGCATCATCTTCAGCGTCGCGTCGGCCTATTCCGCCCTCAAGGTCGGCCAGGGAATGGAGGCGGCAATTCCCATCTCCATCCTCGCCATCGGCTTGGCGCGCGTTTACCAGCGGCGCTCCACCGTGCTCGAGAACATGATCATCACCGGCATGGGCGGCGCCTCGGGCAGCGTGGTGGCCGGCGCCGTCTTCACCGTCCCGGCGCTCTACATTCTCCACCTCGACCCGCATCCCGTGCAGACCATCTTCATCTGCCTGGCCGGCGGCTGCCTTGGCATCCTCTTCCTCATTCCGCTTCGCCGCTACTTCGTGCGCGAAATGCACGGCAAGCTGCCCTTTCCGGAAGCCACCGCCATCACCGAAGTCCTCGTCACCGGCGAGAAGGGCGGATCGCAAGCCAAACTGCTGCTCCAGGCCACCGTCATCGCCGCCGTTTACGACTTCTTCGTCACCACCTTCCACGTATGGAAAGAGTATCTGAACTTCCAGTTCGTGCCCGTGATGCGGTCGCTGGCCGACCGCGGACGCATGGTCTTCAACTTCGACGCGGTCAGCTTCATCCTCGGACTGGGCTACGTGATGGGCCTGCGCATTGCCATGATCTTTTGCGCCGGCGGCATTCTGGTGAACTTTGTGCTCGTCCCCATGATCTGGTTCATCGGCAGCCACATGGGCAACGTCACGGTGTATCCCGCGACCATCCCCATTTCGCACATGACAGCCGCCGAAATCTACCGCTATTACGTGCGCTTCATTGGCGTAGGCGCCATCGCGAGCGCCGGACTAGTCGGCATTCTCAAGTCGCTGCGTGTGGTTGCCGGGTCCTTCGGCATCGCGCTGCACGCCTTCCGCCACGGCGAAGCGCAGCACACGAAACGCACCGACCGTGACATTCCCATCCTCACCATCCTCCTCGGCGTGGTGCTCGGGGCAATCGGAGTAGCCGTCTTCTTCGGACAGCTCCATGTTTCCTGGACTGTGGTCGCCGTCGGCCTGGCGCTGACGCTGATCTTCTGCTTCTTCTTCACCACGGTGGCGGCCAACGCCATTGCCACCACGGCCAACAACCCAGCCAGTGGCATGACGCTGCTGACCGTAATCGTCTCCGCCGTGGTGTTGCTGAAGTTCGGACTCTCCGGGACCACCGGCATGTTCTTCGTCATGGCCCTGGCCGGCATGGTCTGTGTGGCCCTGTGCGCCTCGGGACAATTCATTACCGACCTCAAAGCCGGCTATTGGATCGGTTCGACGCCTTCGGCGCAGGAGAAGGTAAAGTTTATAGGGGTCGTCGCGGCGGCCATCACCGCGGGATTGACCATCATCCTGCTGGCCAAGGCCTTCCAGTTTGGAGAGGCCGTACCCGGCGACATGCGGCAAGTCCTGGTCGCGCCCCAGGCCTCGGCACTGAAAGCCGTGGTCTCGGGATTCATGAGCGGCCAGCCCGTCGCCTATATGTTGTTCGGCATCGGCGCCATGATCACCGTAGTGCTCGAGATGCTTGGCCTCTCTTCCATGGTCTTCGCGCTGGGAATCTATTTGCCCTTGCAGCTGACCACGCCGATCCTGGCCGGCGGATTTCTTTCGCACCTGGTGAACAAGCGTGGCGAGAAAGTCGGCGGCGAGCACGGCAATACCATCCGCGAGCGCGGTATCATCATTGCGGGCGGTTTGATGGCCGGCGGCGCACTCGGCGGAGTGATCGGCGCCGCCCTGCGCGTGCTGCCGCGCTTCAAGGAAGAGTGGATTCAGACGCCGTTCTACGAAAATTTGCCGGTCTCGCAGATCGTTTCCGCGTTGCTTTTTGTCGAATTGTGCCTGTATGTGTGGGTCAGCTCGCAAAAAGGAGGACCAAGGAGGACGATTGCACGACTATCAGACCTGCTGTTTTCGTTCGAGGGACGCATTACTCGTACACAGTGGTGGGCCTATTATGTCCCTTACGTCCTTCTTCCTTTGTTGCTCTTTTGGGTTGGATTGATCGTCGGAGGTCCGTCAACTGGCTTCGGTCTATTATTCGCGTATCCGCTCGTCACGCTCTTTCCAACGCTCGCCGTTAACATCAAGCGATGCCATGATCGAGGTAGAAGCGGGTGGTTCATATTGATCGGCTTAATTCCAATCGTTAATTTCTGGTATTTGATTGAGATCGGGTTTGGGTCGGGTACAGCCGACGAAAACGAATACGGCCCGATCCCCTGAAGAAAGAAGAGAAGGAGATCTAATGGACCAAGCAGGGAAGTACGTTGCAAACGCCATTCTCGGTATTGATACTCTCTGGGGCGGCGATGTCATGTGTCCCTCAGGCACGGGACGCTTCATCGCCGACTCGTGGTTCTCCGACGAACCGCTGCCCGCCGCCTACACCCATCCTACGGCGGCGCGCCTGCGGGCCGCGGGCGGCGTTACCGGCAAAGACAGCGCTGCCGTCGCCGACTATCTCCACCAAATGAGCACCGAGATCATCCGCTCCATGGACGCCATCAACGTCGAGGCCAGACGCGTCGGCGGCGTGCGCGGCGCTTACCTCGAAGGCCTGAATATATGTCTGACCACGATGTGGGCGCTCGCCATGGAAACCGCCGGCAAGGGCAACCGTGTGCCTTATGAGGAGAGTGTCAAGGCATCCACCGGACGTCCGCCCGAGCCCAGCGACCCGGCGGCCAAGCGGGCCCGGGTTGCCGAGTTGCTCAGCCGCGCCGGATACAACTCCACCACTGGCGCCGAGTTGCTCCAGGCCGTGGACGCCTGGCGCAAGGAGCGCATCTCCCCGCTCACCTGCGTGCGCGGACTGAGCGCCGCCGTGATCGCCCAATTCGACAATCTGAGCGCCAAAAATCTCCTGCCCTATCTGCCCTCCGAATTCGCCGCCGTTCCCCGCGCCAACATTGATTTTTTGCCTATTAAAGATGCCTGGTTCTCCGGCTCGATGAACTACCTCGGCCGCGCCCGCAATTCCGACCGCAGCCCCAAATACGAAGCGACTTATGAAATCAACGCTTCGCTTCAGATTTCCTTTCCCGAGTTTGAACAGCTCATAAGCCACGAGGTCGTTCCCGGGCACGTCACCACCTTCGCCTATCTGCAGAATTTGTATGTTCGCGGCATAACCGGTTTCGAATCCACCGTGCTCACCATGAACACCCGCGCTGCCACTTTGTTCGAGGGGCTGGCCAACAATGCGATTCTCATCGCGCACGGCGTCACCGAAGTCGATCAATTGCCCGACGAAGACCTGCAAATCGGCGTGCTCCTGGCATTGTTGCAGGACGACGCCAAAAACCAGTCTTCCTATCTCACCTGGGGAGAAGGCAAGCCGCAACCCGAGGTCGCAGCCACGCTGCGCCGCGATTTCCTCGTCACCGAAGAACGTGCCGACAAACTCTCGGGTGCTTGGGGCAAACATCCCCTGCTGGGACGAATGTATCTCCCGGCCTACCGGGTTGGCACGGAAAGAGTCGCGCAACTGCGGCGCACTTATCCAGCGGACAAAATCTTGCCAGCCCTTTACGGTTGCTTCGGACTCGTCGATGTCGTGACCATCGACGAGCTCTTGAAGCGCAATTAGTACCGTGACCGTGTTATGAGTTTCACAGGGAGCGCCTAATGGTGCCCCAGGTTCGCGCCCGTTCTTTGGGCGCTAACCTGGGTGGGTGTAAAGCGTACCAGCTTGCCCCCGTACGACTTATCACACGGTCACAGTACTAGTAATTGCTAAAAACAGCGCAGCGTACCTCTAGGGAACCTCTGATTAAGTTCAGCTTTCAGTGGTTTTGAAAGGGCACGGCTTCAGCCGTGCCGTTAAGACCCGCTAAACATGCGGCTTTAGCCGCTGAGGGCCACACTGCCGACACGTATAGTTTCGATAGCAAGGTCTTATTAAGAGGTTCCCTAGGGTATCCCCTGTGTAACTCTGTGTCCTCTGTGGTTGAAGGTTTTCGCCCGCTCTTACTGCCGCAACGCCAGCCCTCCGAGCAGCGTTCGCTGCTTGGCGATCAGCGCCTGGATGCCCTGCCGCGCGAGCGCCATCATCTGCCCGAGTTGCGCGTCGTCGAACACCTGGTGCTCCGCCGTCGCCTGCAACTCGACAATCTTGTTGCCTGCCGTCATGACGAAGTTCATGTCCACGTCGGCGCGAGAATCTTCTTCGTAGTTCAGATCGAGCAGCGCTTCGCCATCGACGATGCCCACGCTGATCGCCGCCACAAAATCCTTGATCGGCGCAGCCGTCAATGTCCCCGCATCGATCAGCCGCTGCAAAGCCAATCCCAGCGCCACAAACGCCCCGGTAATCGAAGCCGTTCGCGTGCCTCCGTCCGCCTGGATCACGTCGCAATCGATCCAAATCGTGCGCTCGCCCAGCCGCTTCAAATCGGCCACCGCGCGCAGCGACCGTCCAATCAGCCGCTGGATCTCCTGTGTCCGCCCGCTTTGCTTGCCCCGCGCCGATTCTCGCGCCGTCCGCGTCAGCGTCGAGCGCGGCAGCATCCCATACTCGCCCGAAATCCATCCCTTGCCCGAATTGCGCAAGAACGCCGGCACCGCCTCCTCGACCGATGCCGTGCAGATGACGCGCGTGTTCCCCATCTCAATCAGCGCCGATCCCTCCGCCGTAGAAATGAAGTCGGGAATAATGTTGACCGGCCGAATCTGCTCAGGAGTGCGATTATCGCTGCGATAGATCATGTCACACGATTCTATAGCGAATCCGGAGTCGCTGTGAACACAGGCAGTTTTCTCTTGCTTGAGTGTGATATATAAGTTACATATTGGAAGGGACGCTATGAAACGCAAGGCAAGCCGATCGCACGACGAAGCCACGGTCCGTGAACTGCGCGACAATCCCGAGTTTGCCACCGAGTACCTTCGGGCCGCATTGGAAGATGCCGACGAACCGGGCGTGCTCCTGATCGCCCTGCGCCGCGTTGCGCAAGCCCGGGGTGGCATTGCCAAGGTGGCCAAAGCCGCTGGCGTTGAGCGCGAGAGTTTGTATCGCGCCTTATCGATGCAAGGAAACCCTCGGTTCTCCACCCTCGTTGCCGTCACCAAGGCGGTGGGTTTGCGGCTCACAGTTGAAGCCGCGCCGTGAGGGAATAACACTGGGCGAGATGCCTTGGCCCACACGTCCCACCCACCCATTCACAGGGAACGCGAATGTGTGGGGCACCCGCCCGTCCCTACACAATCACGGATTGCCCGCCTGCTCAATCGTGGTCACGTCGAACGATTCGGTGAGGTCGGCGTGACCGGCGAGGGTGTCGCGGGTTTTGCCTTCGACCAAAATGTTGACGCGCTGGATGCCGGGAACGTTGAGCGCCAGGGTTTCGACCAGCGAATTCACGGTGAGTTGCTCGCTCAAGATTCCGGAGCGATGCTGGTCGGCGAAAGCGGCATTGAGATCGATGACGGCCGCTCCGGGCTCGACGAGATAGATGCTGCGAATGTCGGCCTGCGGCGGCAGAGGATGCGCAGCGTCCGGTTGCTGATAGATGCGCAAGAGCGCGCGCAACAGTTCCTCGGCGCGCTGCTGGCGTCCGCCGGGCAAGGGAATCTGCGCCGATTGCGCACGCAGGATTCCGGCGTCGTCATCCGCCACATAGAGAGTCACCGTCTCCGTTGGGCCGGAGGCTGGAGGAGCGACGGGCAATACGTTGGCCGCGAAAGAATCCAATTTGCCCGCCTGCAGCCGCATGTGGCGAGCGTAGAATCCCATCGCCACTACTAGCACGAGCAGCACGGCCACGGCGATTAGAAGATGGCGCGGGATCATTAGAGTTCTCAGTTCTCAGTTCTCAGTTCTCGGTTTTGCGTAGCCTGCACACTCTTCATGGCTGAACCCCCAGCCGGTCGCGGACGGAAACCAGCGCATCGGCAATCGCGGACGCGGCCTGTTGTTGATAGTTGGCGGAGGTCAAATCGTCGGCGCCATCGGCTCCAGGCGCAAGTTCTACGGCGACCGCCGGCATAAGCACGTTGTTTAGCGGACGCAAGGAAGCGGACGAAGCTCGGGCCGGAAATTCTCTTTTCTTCATCTCGGCAACGATTGCCGCCGACACGATTTTGCTGACGGGCAAAGCCGTGGCCTGCGCCGCGTTCCACGCATGAAACGCGCCTTTGCTCGCGCCTTCCACCGGAAGCAGCGCGGTGTAGACGCGCGCGCCGCTGCCCTGCGAAGACGCGTGCAGGCTTATGTAGATTGCGGCGCGGGCAACGTTGGCCGCCGCGGCGCGCTGGTCCGGAGTCGAATTGCCGTCACCGTCGCGCAGCAGCACGACGGCGAAACCGCGAGTCTCAAGTTCATGCCGCAGCAGGCGCGCGAAGCCGAGGGTCACGTCTTTCTCGGCCAGAGTGCCGGTCAAGGCCGCGCCGCGCTCCGCGCCGCCGTGCGCGGGATCGAGCGCGGCCAAAAGGCGGTGGCTGCCCGGCGCGGCGTTTGCGCCCGGAGACGGCTGCGGCGGATTCTGCAGACCAGTATTCTGCGAACCGGCATTTTGCGACGCTGCGCCACCCGGCGTTGCCGCTTTCGCATTCACAACGGTTGCCGGTTGGACGGTGGAAACAACGATCGTCTTTCGGTCGCTGCTGAAGCTGGCCATGAGCGGGTCATTCGCCGCCACATCGAATTCGGCGTCGCCGTCGCTTTCGGAGTAAGTGGCGCGGGCGATGACTTTGTTGTCAAAAGAAACCGGCGAGCTTCCCGGATAGACGACCGGATCGCGCTTAAAGACCATGCGCAGCTTGCCCGGTTCGGTGGAGATGGTCGGGTTCACGGGCGTGCTAAAGTTCAGCACCAGGCGCGGCGGATTGCTCGTGTCGAGCCGGAGACTGGCTTGAATGGCGACATCGCCAACAAATAAGCGGCGCGCGCTTTCACGAAAATTTACCGCCGTTCCCAAAAAGCGCGGCAGCAACGCGGCCAGCGAAGTGAGCGGGACCAATCCGCGCGCGTTTTCCATCAGGAACGGCGCGGCGAAATCGAAATTGCGCCCGTGGATTTTGGCCCGCGTTTTTCCCTCGGAGAACTCGGATTCGACCGCGTTAAAGCGGAGCTTCCAGCGCTGGCCGTCGGTTTGGCTGCTTACGCGGCCGAGCGGTTCGAGCAGTTCGAGCAGGCCGACATACTCGTGGCCGGCGCGATCGAGGACCGGAAGAGTATAGATGGCCACGGAAGAGTAAACGGAGATGTGCTTCTCACCAGCGGAGGGCGCGGCGGCGAGCAGCGTCGCCGTGGCCAAGAGGAGGGCCAGGGCGTTTTTCGTGGCGATAGATGGCACTTCCACTAGTTCTCAGTTCTCAGTTCTCAGTTCCCAGTAAAATCAGCTCGTACTGAGAACTGAGAACTGGGGACCGAGAACTGTAGTTTTCTATTCCAGCGCATAAATCGTGAGCCCGCTCAACAATTTCGGATAAAAATCGGTGGACTTCTGGGGCAGCACTTCGCCGGCAAAGGCGATGTCGCGGACCTGCTCGATGCGAACGGGATTCATCAGGAACGCGGCTTGCGCCTGCCCACTTCGCACCTGCGACAGAGCTTCCGCAGCCTCGCGACAATAAGAAACGTTCTTCTGATTGCGGACCTCTTCTTCGGAGATCCTCAGAACTTCTTCCAGCAGGCACTTGTGCAATTGCACGACGTCGAGCGCTTGCTGGCGCAGCGAGAGATTGCCGAACAAGCTGGTGCCGATGGCCTTCGGCGAGTGCAGCAGAAATGCGCGCCCGGCCATGACAGCGAGCAGCGCCGTTCCTGCCTGCCCTGCCTGCTGTAGAATGGAAGTGGCTCGCGAGGCGTCGATACTGGCGTCGACCTCTTCGACGGAGAAAAATTTCAAAGCCTCCGCATGAAATCGTCTGGCCGGAAAAGACGGCAGGCCGAACACGATCCGGTGGGTTGGCAGAATCGCCAAGCCCGAGCGATCCATACTAGTTCGATCCATACTAGTACGATCCATGTCGACGAAGGTCATCATCGCGTGGTCGTAGGGAGCGCCGTCATACGTCGTCGGTCGTTGTCCCGCTCCTACTGCTGGTTCCATCCCCTCCCCTGCCGCTGCGCGCCGTTCATTGCGATAAGCCAAGGCGGTCTCATAGCGATGATGGCCGTCGGCGATGATGAGCTTGCGCTCCCGCATCTGTTCCTGCACGGCGGCGATGACCGGCGCATCCGAGATCTTCCAGACGCGATGTACCACGCCGTACTCGTCGGTGACCTCTATATCTGGGTTTGGAGATGCCGCCGAATCGAGCAGCGCATCGACCTTTCCCGCTCCGCTGTAGAGCATGAAGATTTGTCCGAAGTGGGCGCGGTTGGCGCGCAGCAGGTCGAGGCGGTCGGCCTTGGGCTTCGAGAGCGTCTGCTCGTGGCGGAAGACGACGCCCGCCGAGTATTCCTCGATCCGGCCGAGCGCGATGAAGCCGCGGCGTTCGGCCCATGCCTCGTTTCCTGAGGCGGTCCCCGAAACGCCTGCCGGAACATTTCCCGGGATCTCAAATGTCTGCGAATAGCGGTAGATCGATGGCTCGGCGTCGCGGCGCAAAACGCCCGTCTGGCGCCAGCTCTGGAAAGACGCCGCGGCCCGCGTATAGACGTTTTCGGCTTCCCCGTCGTCCGGCAAGCGCTTCCCGAGAACGATCCGCACCAGGTTAAAAGGACTGGCCGCGTAGTAGCGTTCCTGCATGGCGGGCGTGATTTTGTCGTAAGGCTGAGTGACCGCCTGCTGCACCGGCACATGATCGGGATCGTAGCGCCAAGCTTGAAATGGAGAAATTTGGGCCATAAGAGGGATGGCAAAATTGTAGCAGGGGCGATCCCGTTCGAGCCCGAAGCGGCAAAAGACGAAGAAACTTGCACCGAGTCGGAAGCCGAATACGGCCATCCGCCGAATCCGAAGGGCGCGTACAAAATGATGGCAACTCTCTTTCAAAGTTGTGCTAATATCCCGATCAGTAGAGGTTTTTGCGGCCCGCTTTTTTGGAAATGCGGGACGCCTCCCTCCTTGACGCGGATTTGGTGGGGCGTATGTTGTACGGCAAACAGTTTGCGGTTCGAGCCGTCTTCGCCGTTCTTTTGGCGATGGCTGTGTGCAGCGCGCTTCCACTTCTTGCCCAGACTACGGTCGACGAAGTCCACATCCAGCCCCGCGTCCAGCCGCCGCCTGCGAAAGCGCCCGACGCCGATCCCGCGTTCAAGTCCAACAACAAGCCCATCAAAGTCGCGGTCGACATGGTCCTGGTGCCGGTCACCATCACCGATCCCTTAAACCGTTTGGTCACCGGCCTCGACCGCGAGAACTTCAACCTTTTCGAAGGCCGCGAGCCCCAGGAGATCAAGACTTTCTCCAGCGAAGACGCTCCGGTTTCGATCGGAGTGATTTTCGATATGAGCGGCAGCATGCAGAGCAAGATCGATCGCGCCCGCGAGGCGGTGATCGAGTTCTTCAAGACCGCCAACCCGCAGGACGAGTTCTTCCTCATCGCCTTCGCCGATAAGCCGGAAGAGATCGCCGATTTCACCAGTTCCGTCGATGACATTCAGGGCCGGCTCCTCTATACCATGCCCAGGGGCCGCACGGCGCTGCTCGACGCAATTTATCTCGGCGTCAGTAAAATGCGCCAGGCCAAGTATCCGAAGAAGGCTTTGCTCATCATCTCCGACGGCGGCGACAACCATAGCCGCTATACCGAAGGCGAGATCCGTTCCATGGTCAAAGAGGCCGACATTCTTATCTACGCCATCGGCATCTACGATCATTACTTCCCGACTGAAGAAGAGCGGCTCGGCCCCAGCCTGCTCGGCGATGTCACCGAACTGACCGGCGGCCGCGCTTTTACCATCGATAACCCGAACGATCTGGCGGACGTTTCCACAAAAATTGGCATTGAGTTGCGCAACCAATATGTCATCGGATACCGTCCTAAGAACCCAGTGCGCGATGGCAAATGGCGTAAGATTAAAGTGAAGCTAATACCGCCAAAAGGATTGCCGCCGCTGAAGGTCTACGCCAAGACGGGTTACTATGCGCCGACGGAATAGCGTTGCTCCACTGCTTTTAATCTTCCTGATGACGCTGTTCGTGGCTCGGGTTGGTTTCACAGATGCCTCACCGCTCGGGAAGCACGTCCCTCAAGGGCTAAAGCCCGCATTTTTTCAAGTTCTGAACGGCACGGCTGAAGCCGTGCCCTACCCAAAATCGATTGATGAAAGCAGTTCGAATTTCCAAAGCAAGGACGCAGCGCCGGATCCGTCGCCTGCCGCTTCGTCCGCGAGTTCCCAAGCGCCTGCTAATTCTCCATCCGCCTCGCAACCACCAACGGCCAATCCGGCCCAGAATCCGGATGCCTCCGACAGCGGCGTCTTCGTTTTTCACAAGCAGGTCGATGAAGTCGTTCTCCACGCCACCGTCGTCGACGACAAGCAACACATCGTCACCACGCTGGAGAAAGGCGACTTCAAAGTCTACGAGGATGGGCGTCCTCAAACCATCGCTTCCTTCCGCCACGAAGACATCCCGGTTTCCATGGGCATTGTCGTCGATAACTCCGGTTCCATGCGCGAGAAGCGGCAAAAGGTGAACGCAGCGGCCCTCAATCTGGTGCGGTCTTCAAACCCAAGCGATGAAGTGTTCATCGTCAATTTCAACGACGAGTACTATCTCGACCAGGATTTCACTTCCAACATCAAGAAGCTGCAAGAGGGACTGGAAAAAATCGAGGCGCGCGGCGGCACGGCGCTCTACGATGCGGTCGTGGCCTCCGCCGATCACCTAAGAAGAAACGGGAAGCTGGAAAAGAAAATCATTTTTGTAGTTACCGACGGAGACGACAACGAGAGCGGCGAAACTCTAGAACAGGCCGTACGCCGCCTTCAGGCCGACAACGGGCCCGTGGTTTACGCCATTGGCATCCTGGAGAAGGACGAGCACCCGAAGCACGCTAAACGCGCCCTGCAAATCATGTCCGAGAGGACGGGCGGCATCGCTTTCTTTCCCCAAACGCTGGACGAAGTCGATGCCATCAGCCGCACCGTCGCCCACGACATTCGCAGCCAGTACACCATCGGATACAAGCCGTCGACGCCGAAGAATCAGGGCGGCTATCGCCAAGTGAAAGTCGAAGCCCATTCGAGCAGCCACGGCAAACTCACCGTCCGTACGAAAAGCGGCTATTACGCCGGCGGTGAGCCCACCTCAGGCGCGCAATAGGATGTCGCTCTCAGTGAAAACTGACCATTGACAACTGACAACTGTCCTACCTCACCGACTCTCCAATCCACTCCAAATACGCCGTGCTGCCGTCTTCAATGGCGAGCTCGATACACTCGGGAAGCTCGTAGGAATTGAGCTCGCGCAAGGCTTGGCGCAGGCGGTTGCAGGCGTCTTCCGTCGTCTTGATCAGCAGCAGCCACTCCGTTGCCGTCTCGATTTCGCCTTGCCAGCGATACACCGACTCAATCTGCGGAGCGATATTGACGCACGCCGCCAGGCGCCGCTCCACCAATGCCTGCGCGATGCTCCGCGCTTCTTCGAGCGAACCGCAAGTCGTAAGCACAAGACGTTTGCCGGTCATATAAAATCAAAGGTTCGGAGTTTCAACGTTTCAAGGCTTCTAAGTGTAACTCGAAGCATACGAGGCATTGTATGGCAACGCAAATCAAATTTGGCACTTCGGGATGGCGCGCCGTAATGGCCGAAGATTTCACGTTTCAGAACGTCAAGCGCGCCGTGCACGGCATTGCGCGCTACGTGGAGTCGCAGAAATCGAACGGAGCGAAAGTAATCGTCGGCCGCGATCCGCGCTTCCTCGGCGAAACTTTCTGCGCCATGGCCGCCGAAATCTTGTCGAGCTACGGCATTACGCCGCTGCTCATCGCCGAGCCCGCGCCCACGCCCACCATTGCCTATGCCTTGATCCAGTCGAAGGCCGACGGCGCCATCAACTTTACCGCTTCGCACAATCCGCCCGAATACAACGGCATCAAGTTTTCCACTCCCGATGGCGCGCCCGCGCTCCCCGAAGTTACCGAAGCCATCGAGCGCGAAATCGCGGCCATCTCCACCGATGCGGATCCGCAAACGACGCGCCCTCAAAAAGCTGAATCACAAACCATCGATCCGCGCCGCATGTATCTTTCACGCCTGCGCGAACTTGTCGATCTCGACGTAGTCGAAAATGCCGGCATCAAGATTGCCTTCGATCCCATGTGGGGCGCTGCCCGCGGCTATTCCGACGCGCTTTTGCGCGAGGCTGGCGTTACCGTGGCCACCGTCCACGACACGCGCGACGTGCTTTTCGGAGGCCACGCCCCCGAGCCCGGCGACCATCTGCTCGAGGATCTGCGCCAGAAGATGCGCGAAACCGGCGCGGCCATTGGCATTGCCACCGATGGCGACGCCGATCGTTTTGGGATTGTCGACGACGACGGCGCCTTCATCCAGCCCAACTACATCATCGCCCTGCTCTTCGATTACCTTGTTGAAACCCGTGGCTGGAATAACGGAGTCGGCAAATCCGTTGCCACCACCAACCTCATCAACGCGCTCGCCGAAAAACACAATATCGAGCTTTACGAAACTCCCGTCGGCTTCAAATACATTGGCGAACTGATTAAGCAAGACAAGATCCTCATCGGCGGTGAAGAGAGCGCCGGTCTTTCCATCCGCAAACACGTTCCTGAAAAAGACGGCGTGCTCGCCGGCCTGCTGTGTTGCGAGATGGTAGCGCGTCGCGGCAAGGCGCTGCGCAAGCAACTGGAAGAAGTATTTGACCAAGTTGGTTCCTTTTATCCGCTGCGCGAGAACTTCCGCTTGACGCCGGAAGCGCAACGGAAGTTTACTGAGAAGTTACGTACCGATCCGAGCGAGTTTCATGGCATCAAAGTTGCCAAAGTGGTGAGGACCGACGGACTCAAGCTCGTACTCGCCGATGGATCGTGGGTTTGCTACCGGCTCTCGGGCACGGAGCCAGTGGTGCGCGCCTATAGCGAAGCGCGCAGCAAGGACGACCTCGCGAAATTGAGCGCGGCCGCGAAAACATGGATCTTCGATTAGGACCACCGCCGAGAATGCGCATCCTCCCACGTCCCGAGGAAGGCCTGCGCGCGGTGCTTAATCAAGCCATGGATCAGGCCATCGGACAGGCCAAAGACCAGGCCCCGAAGGCCGAGGCCATGGCGGCGCGCTGGGTCGAACGCACACGTCCGCTCTGGTCGCGTCTCGCCGTGGAGTGGCGTCGCCTGGGCACGGCGGCCGCCGTTCTTCTGATCGGGGGAGTGCTGCTGCACGCCATGTTCGGCGCCAACGGCATGGTCGTCTATCGCCAGAAGCGCGCCGAGATGCAATCGCTCCAGACCGAAGTCGACCGACTGCAGAAGGAAAACGACCGCTACGTCGATCAGATCAAATCGCTCAAGTCCGACCCCGCCGCCATCGAGAAGGAAGCCCGCGAGCAGCTCCACTACACGCGCCAGGGAGAAGTGGTTTACGTCGCTCCCGATCCTCCTCAGCCCCCATCGGCTGCCCGCGCCAAGAACGAAAAATAATTTTCAATTTTCAATTGTCGATTGTCGACCGAACGCCGCACGCCAATTTTTCACTGCCCCACCCATGCCTCGCCTATGGTAAAGTGCAGGGATCGCATCACGTGTGGGAACCAATCCAAGGAGGGTGACATGCGAAACTTTCTCTTGTTGTTACTTGCCGTCGCGTTCGTTGTGTCGGTCGTCTCAGTGTCTTTTGCCAGCGACACCCAAACCGTGAACGGCTGGGTCAGCGACTCCAAGTGTGGAGTCAAGGGAGCCAACGCCGACCACGCCAAATGCATAAAGAAGTGCATCAAGGACGGGGCGAAACCGGTCATTGTTACCGACACGGACCAGAAGGTCCTGACGGTGGATAATCCCGATGCCCTCAAAGACCACTTAGGACATCATGTTGCCGTCACCGGTCACATCGACGGCGATAAGATCCACGTGGATAGCGTGAAGATGCTATAGGGAAATTCCAATTAAGTCCCTGGGGTCCTCCGTGCAACCCTGTGTACCCTGTGGTTTAAGGTTTTCGATGGTACTTAATCGGAGTTTCCTTAATGCTTGTCCAGTAAGGTCGGGGTGTAACTCACTTTGTCGTCCCGAGCGAAGCGAAGGATCTGCTGTCTTTCGCAGTGAGAACAAAGTAGGTTCTTCGCTTTGCTCAGGATGACAAAATCTGTGAAGATTGTTACGCGCGCTTCTATCTAACGTTCTTATTTGACCACGCCTTCCAGCGGCGAACTGGCCGTCGCATAGAGTTTGCGCGGCATTCGTCCCGCCATGTACGCCTGCCGTCCCGCGAGCACTGCATGTTTCATCGCTTCCGCCATTAACACCGGTTCTTGAGCGCCGGCAATGCCGGTGTTCATCAGCACCGCGTCGTAGCCTAACTCCATGGCAATGGCCGCGTCGGACGCAGTGCCCACGCCCGCGTCCACAATCAGCGGAACGCCCGTGATCATCTCGCGCAGGATGCGCAGGTTGGCCGTGTTCTGAATGCCCAGCCCGCTGCCGATCGGCGCGCCCAATGGCATCACCGCCGCGGCTCCCGCATCTACCAGCCGTTTCGCGAACACGATGTCGTCCGATGTGTAAGCCAGCACCGTGAATCCTTCTTTCGCCAGCACGCCCGTGGCTTCGAGCGTCGCCTGCACATCCGGATACAGCGTGGCCTGGTCGCCGATCACTTCCAGCTTGATCCAGTCCGACAGTCCCACTTCGCGCGCCAGGCGCGCCGTGCGGATCGTGTCGTCGGCGGTGTAGCAGCCGGCGGTATTGGGCAGAAGAAAATACTTCTTCGGATCGATGAAGTCGAGCAGCGATTCCTTGCTGCGGTCGAGGTTCACACGGCGCACGGCCACCGTCACCATGTCGGCGCCGCTCGCCTCCAGCGCGCGCGCGGTTTCCTGAAACGATTTGTACTTCCCCGTCCCCACGATCAAGCGGGACCGGAACTGTTTGCCTGCAATTGTCAATGCTTCCGTCATGACCGTATTATACGGCTGCGCCAGCCGTGGAAAAAATGGATGATGACAACGCCTTCGCGCGCCGAGGCCGGAAGTTGAACTATCGCCACAGGCTGCTCGGCATTGTCGTTCGCGCACGCGCTCCGTTTGAGCCGCCCGCTCGCAACCCGTATAATCCCAAGATTGCTCGTGATCGCAATCGTCGCCTATGTCTGCTATTCCCGCAATTGAAGTTGTGATCGGATGAAGATTCGCGCTGGAATTGAAGTGTCGTGCCAATCCGACATCGGCTGCGTCCGCCAAAATAACGAGGATTCCTTCGGTTATTGGGAGCCGGACGAAGACCTGGAGTTCGCCCGCAAGGGACGGCTGGCGGTCGTGGCCGACGGCATGGGCGGCCACGAAGGCGGCCAGGAGGCGAGCCGTCTGGCGGTCGAAACTCTGTTGGCCGCCTATCGCGACTTTGCCGGCGGCGACCCGCAACAGGCGCTGAACGCGGCTTTGCAAGCGGCCCACGACCGCGTTCGCCGCTACAGCTTTGCCCATCCCGAACTGCGCGGCATGGGGACCACCTGCACAGCGGCGGCAATTGTAGGGCAAACGCAAGGAGGAGCGCAGTATGATGCGCTCTACTACGCGCATGTTGGCGACTCGCGCCTCTACCTCATCCGCGACCGCCAGATTAAGCGGTTAACGCGCGACCACTCTTATGTGGGGCGGCTGGTGGAGTCGGGAGCGATCAGCCCGGAAGAAGCGGAAACTCATCCGCAGCGTAATATTCTGACCGCCGCTTTGGGCGCGGACCCCGATCTCGTTGTGGACGCGCCCGCGCAACCGGAGCCTCTGCGTGCGGAAGATGTCATCCTGATCTGTAGCGATGGATTGTGGGGCGTGGTGCGCGACCCGGAACTCCTTGCCGCCGTGGAAAACAAAAGTGCGGAGCAAGCCGTTCGCGAGCTAATCCAACTCGCCCGCGAGCGCGGCGGCCCAGACAACATCACCGTCTCGGTCCTGCGCTTGCGCTGAAAAGATTTCCATTCTGAAAGCCGCGCCGGGCAAGGGAAGTCCCACCTTGCGGAAGCGCAAGACTTTGCGCATTGGACCCGCTTCGACGCTGCTCCTTCCGTCGCTAACTTGCTGAATTCACACCATCGGCCAGGGCCCATGAATTTAACGCTTTGGCATTGCGCGTGCCTTTTCTATAATGTCTATTGGCCACATCGAGATACTTCGGGGGCGACATTCGATGAAGGTTTCTCAAAAAGGACTGTACGCGTTACAGGCCATGATGGTGCTGACCCGGCGCTATACCCAGGGCGCCATCCGCATTCGCGACATTGCCTATGAAGAAAATTTGCCGGAAAAATTTCTCGAGCTCATTCTTCTCGAACTGAAGAACGCGCGCATGGTCGAAAGCGTGCGCGGCGCCAACGGCGGATACCGCTTGCGCCGCGATCCCGCCGAAATCCGCTTGAGCGAGATCATTCGTTTGGTGGACGGGCCGCTCGCGCCCTTCGGCGACGCCGATCAGTTGCGCGCCCTGATCGACCGCGACGCAGATCATAGCGCCCTCTACAGAGTGTTTCTCGAAGTGCGCGATGCCGCCGCCAAGATTCTCGAGAACACCACGCTCGCCGACCTGATCGGCCGCGAGCCCGAGGCCAATGCCCATCCCAAGGCCATCAACCGGAAGAACGGCAAGAAGAAGAAATCCGAGCCCAATGTGCTGCCGATATTGGCGGCGGGCGAGGGTCATGACTAGCCGTCGATGGCCTGTGTTTTCCTGACACCTGAGACCTAAGACCTAAGATCTGAGACCTAACACCTGACGCCTAACGCCTGCTGTAAGATTTCCTGTGCTCGTCTTCTGGATTCTGTTCAACCTGTTCGTGCTGGCGATGCTGGCGCTCGACCTGGGCGTGCTCCATCGCCGCGCCCACCGCGTCGGCTTTCGCGAAGCCCTCGCCTGGTCGGCGCTCTGGATCGCGCTGGCCGCCGCCTTTGCGGTGCTCGTGTTCTTCTGGCACGGACGCGCGCCCGCGCTCCAGTTCGTCACCGGCTACGTCGTCGAACTCTCGCTCAGCGTCGATAACCTCTTCGTGTTTCTGCTCGTCTTCCACTATTTCAAAGTGCCCGACGAGTATCGGCACAAGGTGTTGTTCGGGGGAATTCTAGGCGCGATGCTCATACGCGGCGTCTTCATCCTGACGGGAGTGGGCCTGATCCATCGCTTCAGTTGGGTTACATATGTGTTCGGCGCGTTCCTCGTTTATTCGGGACTCAAGCTGCTGCGCCAAGACGAAACCGAAATCCATCCCGACAAAAATCCCGTTCTCCGCTTATTTCGCCGAGTTTTTCCAGTCACGGAAGAATTTGTAGACGGGCAGTTCTTCACGCGGCAGTCTTTTATGCAAAGGCGCGGACTTTACGCCACTCCGCTGCTGGTGGCCCTCTTGGTCGTCGAGACCAGCGACATTTTTTTCGCGGTCGATTCCATCCCCGCCGTCCTCGCCATCACCCTTAACGCCTTCATCGTCTATACCTCGAATGCGTTCGCCATTCTCGGCCTGCGCTCCATGTATTTTGCGCTGGCGGAAATAATGGACCGGTTTCACTACCTGCATTACGGATTGTCGGCGGTGCTGATTTCTATCGGCATCAAAATGCTGACGTCGCACTATGTCACCATTCCCACCGCATGGGCGCTCGGGGTTGTGCTATTTGTTTTAGGAGCTTCCATCTTCGCCTCACTGGTGAATCCACAAATAAAACCGGTTGAGTAACTCGGACGTGTAGCGCGGACACTCTTGTCCGCGGAAGGAGCGTCCGCGGACAAGAGTGTCCGCGCTACTTTTGTGCTTTCTCATTGCTAACAAAGGGAGCGCAGTACGCCCATGCGCTATCATGAATGCTCATGATTAGTATTCCAGTTACCACGTCTTCGCGCTCTTATGACGTGCTCATCGGCAGCGGTCTGCTCGCTCGCGCCGGAGAATCGCTCGGCAACATCCTTGAAAGCCGCCGCGCCTTTGTCCTCACCGTCCCGCCTGTTCGCCGCCGCTGGGCGAAGGTCCTGTTGAAATCGCTCGCGGCCTCGGGAATCGAAACCCAACTCCTCGAAATGCCCGATGGCGAGCGCTCGAAACGTCTCGCCACACTCGAAAAGCTGGCGGAGAAGCTCGTGAAGCTTGGCGCTGACCGCGGCGCAATCCTGATTGCTCTCGGCGGCGGCGTGGTCTGCGACGTGACCGGATTTCTCGCCTCGATCTATATGCGCGGCGTGGATGTGGTCCATATACCGACCACCGTATTGGCGCAGGCCGATGCCGCCATCGGCGGAAAAACCGGAGTCAATCTCTTGTCGGGGAAGAATCTGCTGGGCACGTTCCACCAGCCGCGCGCAGTGCTGGTCGATCCCTCCGTGCTTGAGACGCTGCCATCGCGCGAATATCACGCCGGCCTTTACGAAGCGCTGAAGTGCGGCATCATCGGAGACCCCGGTTTGTTCAAACTTTTTGAAGACCGCCGCCGCGAGATCCTCGATCGCGATCCGGTCGTAGTTGAGAAAGTGATTGCCGATTCGGTGCGCTTGAAAGCGTCCGTGGTAAGCGCCGACGAACGCGAAGGCGGTTTGCGGCAAGTTCTCAACCTCGGCCACACCATCGGCCACGCGCTCGAGGCCGAGACCGGCTACACCGAGTTGCTCCACGGAGAGGCCGTGGCCTGGGGCATGATCGCGGCCACGCACATCGCGCTCTCCACCGGCAAGCTGGATAGCGTGACGGCGGGGCGCATCACAAATTCGATCCTCAGTTTCGGCCGCCTGCCACGCATCACGGTACAGACCGCGAGCGTCTTGAAGCGCCTGCGTTCCGATAAGAAGACGCGGCGGGGGGTGGTGCACTTTATTCTGCCGCGCGAAATTGGCAAGGTTGAGATCGCAAGCGACGTGCCGGAAGCAGTGGTGCGCTTGGCGGTTGACGAGGTCCGGAAACTGGCGCGGAATTAGTGCGGTACCCGTTTGCTATATTGGGAAAGTGGGAACGAGTAGGGCACGACATCACAGGCTGCGGAAAAACTTGACCTCACGCTTGTTTTTGGGTGGCGCAGCGCTTCAGCGCTGCGGTAAGTGCATCATTTTGAATGCGGCTTCAGCCGCTGAGGTCACGGCTCTGGTTTGGGTTAGATTTTTTCCGCAGCCTGTTCAGCCGTGCCGCCCAGAACCAACAACAACGCGGGCTTTAGCAGCTAAGGGTGCGCACTCTGCACCATCACGAGAAACGCATTAGCGATGGATCGATGAATCCAGAAATGAATGAGCGGATCGTGGGCGCAGCTCCTTCTGGCGCGCAAGACCGCGAGTCGTCGGCACGGGCGGTGCGGGAGATGTTCACCTCGATTGCGCCGCGCTACGACCTGTTGAATCACGTCCTTTCGTTCAACATCGATCGCCTGTGGTGGTGGCGCACGGCGCGGATGTTCGATGCGCTTCTTAAACGTCCCGGCACTCGCGCTCTCGATCTTTGCTGTGGCACCGGAGACATGACTTTCGCTTTGCGCCGCCACACAGGTTCGGGAGATGCGCGAATTCTCGGCGTGGATTTTTCTCACGCCATGTTGCAACGCGCGGCGGCGAAGTCGGCGGCGAAGGCGCCCGAGAACGACAAGGGAAAAGGCGTGCCGCTCCGCTGGATCGAAGCCGACGCGCTGCGGCTGCCGTTTTCCGATGGACATTTCCATCTGGTGACTTCAGCCTTCGGCTTTCGCAACCTCGCCGACTACGACGCCGGCTTGCGCGAGATTGCGCGAGTGCTCGCTCCCGGCGGAGAGTGCGGCATTCTCGATTTCGGAGAGCCCCGTGGATTGATCGGAGCCTGCTACCGCTTCTACTTCAAGAAAATTCTTCCCGCAATCGGGACGGTGCTCTCCGGAGTGCGCGGTCCTTACGCATATTTGCCGGCGTCGGTCGAGCGTTTTCCGGCGCCCCATGAAATGCTCGCCCGCATGAGTCAGGCCGGTTTTCGCGAGGCATCCTGGACTCCCTACACTTTTGGCGTTGCCGGTCTATACCGGGGAGTGAAGAGCGATTAACCGCCGAGACGCCGAGCACGCAGAGGAATTCTGAGAATAGCCCAAAGATTCCCCTGTGCCCTCCGTGCCCCTGTGGTTCAAGATTTGGATCTTCTCGGCGTACTCTGCGTCTCGGCGGTGAATGGTTTCTGAGCGCAGTTCTCGATTTGCTGTAGAGGCTGGGAACGATTGCGGTGCGGCCCAGTTGCACAGAGCGTGAATAATGTGATCGTGGGTCATGTTGTAAAAAGTAACATCTGCAACCCCTTTGGAATCAACGAATATTTTGCGCGCACGTCGCCTTCCAAACGGCGGTAACCCGTTCACTCTGCCGCACATACGGCGATTGTATGTACATATTTATACGGATAATGTTTCACGTGAAACACATCTCCAGTTTGTAAGGCCGGCCCCTCTACAGCAGATCGGAAGGCGCTCTAGCTGCTCTGGAACGAATCCACGAACGCCTCGAGATTGGTTTTCTCAATCACTCGCTCGTAGTCGCCACCGAGAAATTTCCTGAGCCGGTCGGTGTTCATGATGTACTGACCGGTCATGTAGGGCGTGGCGTCAGGCGGAATCGTCGAGATGTTCCAATCCCACAAGAACTGCAAAGCGCGGCGCATGGCCCACTTCCCGGGGACGCGCAGCAATTTGGCGTGCGCCATTTCGATACATTGCGCGAAGGTCAAAGGATCGCCGCGTCCGGCAACGTTGAGGATGGTCAGCCGCTGCGCTTCCGGCTCGCGCTTCAGTATGAACGCAAGCAGCCGCGCCATATCGTCGATATGAACGAACTGAATTTTGTTGTCCAGATATTTTTGACCGTAGGGCAACATGCAGGGCAGGCGTTTCGCCGCCTGGCGCATGCGGGCGGCGCGCGCGCCCTTTCCGTTGGGCGTTCCGCGGAACGCTCCCATCAGATAATTTTCGACCGTGGCTCCCGCAAAAATGTGGGGACGCAAAATAAACACGCCGCAGCCGCGCATGGAAGGCGCACGCTGCTGCACGACCAGGTCGCATTCTTTCTTGTGGATGGCGTAGGGCAGCGTGTGGGCCTCGAGGGGCGAGTCTTCCGCGACGGGCGCGGGCAGGTCGGAGCCATACGCCGTGACACTGCTGGGAAAAATAAATTGCCGAATACCGGGCTTAATGTTCCGGTTGGCTTCGGCAATGGCCTCCATCACGCGGGATGTGCCCGCCACGTTGATCCGCCACATGCGGTCGACATCCAGGACCCCGGAACGTTGGGGGGCGATGACAAACGCCAAGTGCACAACCGACGCAGGCTGCAACTCGCGCAGCAGCAGGAGCAACTCGCGGGTGGATTCTTCTCTTCCCAGGTCGAGCGGCACGAAGCGGTCAACCGGCGAATGAGTGGGGGGCGTGACATCCACGCCCACCACTTTGTAATCCGAGAGCTGCGGCAGAAGCCGCTGCCCAAGATTGCCCGAAACGCCGGTGACCAGTATGGTCGGTCTTGTGTCCATCGATTAGGGCTTGGGGGCCGGTGGAGCAGGCGGCTTTGCTCCCATCGGCATTCGCGGCATACTCGGATTTTGCGCGGGGCCGAAGTAGGCATCGTTCAAATCGGCATCGCCCTGAAAACCTTTCATGCTGTCGCCGAGGCGCTGCCTGGAAATTATCTTCTGGATATCCGGCTTCACGGCCTCCAGAGGCTGCGTCTCCTTGCCGACCAGCTTATAAATGTAGTAGCCGTTGTTGCCAATGGTAAGCACCTCGGATACTTCGCCGGGCTTCAAATCCATGACCGCCTGATGGTCCGCTGGCAGCATAGTGCGGCGAGTCTTCTCCATTTTTGTGGAAGGCGCGTCTCCCTTAAGTCCGGCGGCGGCGTGGGCCTCTTTTTGCAGTTTTTCGGGGTCTTCGCCGTTGACCGCGCGGGCGCGGAGACTATCTGCGAGTTTCTTCATTGCCTCCTCGGCGGCTTTCTTTTGCGCCTCGGTTGGCTCCGGTGGCGCGCTGGGTTTCGCAGCGGCCTTCTCGCCTGGTTTTACACCGGTTGTCGCGTCGGCCTTTGCACCGGCCTTGGGCGTTGCCGGAGAAGTCACGATTTGCTTGGTGCGGGGAATATAAATCCGCGCGAAGGTAGCAAGCTCGTACGAGGCTTCGTTCTTCTTGTAATAGTCCTCGATATCGGCGTCGGAGACCTTATTGGCATCTTCCTGCAGAGCGCGGTTCATTACCTGGTAAAGGACTTGCAGGCGCGCAAAGCGCATCATTTCGTCGAAAATGGGCCCTTTGTCGAGGCCGCGTTTTTCCGCTGCGGAGGACATTTTCAGGGCGCCCGCATAGAAGTTTGCCAGCCGGCGACGATTGGCAGGGGGCACCTGCAGCGCATCGGCGAGCTTGTCAAATTGCGCGCGAGTAACTACGGTTTTACAGGCGTCGCCCTGTAGCGTGGCGTCGGCGCAGAAACCCTTCAGCGTAATCACCGCATCGTCGGGCCCAACTTTTACTTCGGGGGCCTTCGCTTCGGGGGCCTTCTCGGGCGTGGCGGGAGCGCTTTGCTCCGCCTGCGCTGCGGCAGCGGGAGGTGTGGCTGGGGGCGCGGCTTGCCCGAAGGCGAAGCCCGCCAGCAATAGACATACGAGACATACGAGAGACTGGGAACGCATGAAGCAAGATCCTCCAAAGAGAAATTACGACGCTTGCAATCGTAGCACGTCCCGCCGTAGACCGGGCAAGTGGGGCAAACGGGAAACAAGGGGTTGGCGGCGGGCGCGTCCAAAGCGATAATGGCGTCTATGCCAGAAATTCAGGCCACCTTCAGTGCCGAGTCGATGCGCCGGGAAAAGCGGGCCGTTGCCGGGAACTCCGTGCTGGCGGCCCTAGTCATCACCAGTCTGAAAATTGTGGTGGGGGCCGCGACCGGATCGCTGGGAATTTTGTCGGAGGCGGCGCATTCAGGATTGGACCTGATCGCGGCCTTGGTGACGTTTTTTTCCGTGCAGGTTTCCGACAAGCCGGCGGATGCCGATCATCAGTACGGACACGGCAAGTTCGAAAATTTTTCGGCCTTCATCGAAACCGGCCTGCTGCTGCTGACCTGCGTCTGGATCGTCTATGAATCGATCCGGCGGCTGTTTTTCTACCGGGTGGAAATTGAGCCGAGCGTGGCCGCGTTTTTGGTCATGTCGATGTCGATGACGGTCGATTTCTGGCGCTCGCGCGCGCTCGGACGCATTGCGGCGAAGTACAACAGTCAGGCGCTGGAGGCCGACGCGCTGCACTTTTCCACCGACATCTGGTCGAGCGGAGTCGTGGTCGTGGGCCTAGCGCTGGTTTGGCTGGGGCGCAGCTACCGCGTGGGATGGTTGCAAAAGGCCGATCCCATTGCCGCGCTGTTTGTGGCGGGCGTGGTGGTTTCCGTGAGCTGGCGGTTGGCGCGGAGAACGGCGGATGCGCTGCTCGATGCGGCGCCGGCCGGCGTCCGCAGCCAGATCCTCGACCGGCTTGCGGGTGTCGATGGCGTGCTGGAAGTGGAGCGGCTCCGGTTTCGCAAAGCTGGGAACCATTATTTCGCCGACGTTTCCGTGGGGCTGGAACGTAATTTTACGTTTCAGCGCTCGGAACAGGTGGCCGATGCGGTGAGGTCGCGCGTGCGCGAGATTTTGCCCGACGCCGACGTGGTGGTGCACTCGGTCCCGCGCGCCCGGCGCACGGAAAATATCTTCGACCGCATCCGCGCCGTCGCTACCCGCTACAACTTCAATGTGCACGACATCAGCGTGCAGGATTTGAACGGGCAGTTGCACGTGGAACAGCATCTGGAGCTCGGCGAATTGCTCACCATGAAGCAGGCGCACGACGAAGTTACGCGGCTGGAAACCGAGATACGCGCCGAGGTCCCGGAAATTGCGACCATCCTTACGCACATTGAAAGCGAGCCGGCGACGATTGAAACGGGCGAGCAGATCGTACGCGAACCGGAGCTGGAACAGCGGCTCAAGGACATTGTGAACGATTTTCCCGAGGTCATGGACGTGCACGAATTCCAGTTCAAAAAGGTGCGCGAGCGGCTCTATGTTTCCTGCCACTGCACGCTGCCCGACGACATGCCGCTGGCGCGGGTGCACGACCTTCAGACCTCGCTCGAGATACGCTTCAAGCACGAAGCGCCGCAACTGTTTCGCGTCCTGATTCATCCCGAGCCGGGAACGGACAATCGGCGATAGGGAGTGGTCAGTGGTCGGTGGACGGTGGACAGAGTTGGTTACACAAAACGAAAAATCACAATGATTGAAGCTTCAGCGACCATCTATGCCGTAGAGCGCGTTTCATGAAGACCGACCCTCATCCGCTACGGGGTTACTTCTATATAGGGAGTGCGGCCCTGCTGTGGGGAATATCGGCGTTGCTCGGTCGCGCGGCATTCACCGGGCATCGGCTGGTGGGCGGCGCGTCGCTCGGCGCCTCATTAGGCGCCTCATTAGGAAAGATCGATCCGCTGATTTTGTCGCAGAGCCGTGTAACTTTTTCACTGGCGGTGCTCTTGCCGGTGCTGCTCGCGCGGAGAGGAGCGTCCGCGTTGCGAGTTCCTGGGCGCGACTTGTTGCGGTTTTTCGCTCTTGGAGTTCTGGGAGTCGCAGCGTCGAACTATTTCTACTACCTCGCGATTCAGCGGACGAACGTGGCCACGGCCATCATTCTGCAATACACGGCGCCGGTTTGGGTGCTGCTCTACACGGTGGCGCGCGGAGCGCAATGGCCGTCGCTCAGGAGAAGCTCGGCGGTGGGACTGGCCGTGGCGGGATGCGCGCTGGCTGTCGGCTTTGTCGGCTCGGGTGGCTTTCGCATGAATGCGGCCGGAGTCACGGCCGCGCTGCTGTCTGCATTTTCCTTCGCGTTTTATAACATTGGCGGCCACAGCGTGCTTGCGCGCTACGACCGGTGGAAAGTTTTGTTGTGGGTATTAGTTGTGGCTTCAGCATTCTGGATCTTCGTGAATCCTCCGTGGAAAATTATTGCCGCTCACTATGGCCGCCAGCAGTGGGAATTCATGCTGGTGTTTTCGCTGGTGTCCGCGCTCGGTCCATTTTACTGCTACTTAACCGGGCTCCAGCACCTGGAGCCGACCCGCGCCATTGTGGCCAGTTGCTTGGAGCCGGTGTTCAGTATCTTGATCGCGGCGCTGGCGCTGGGTGAGTTAGTGCGTCCAATACAGACGGCCGGAATTATATTAGTGCTGATAGCGATTGTGCTGATTCAGTTGCCGGAACGGGTTCGTGGCGAAGGGCTGGTAGTCGAGCCGATCGAGTAAGTTACTCGGGATAGGAGCCAACCGGTGTTTTTCTCCTCAAGATGCTCCTCAAGATGCTTGCAGCTGAGGGAGGAAACGCCCTATAATGGCCGCCGGCTACTTGAAGGCTTGGAGCAGGCGAGGTTTCCCCCCTGGTGGAGTGGTCGCTGCGGGGAAAAATCTTGTCTAAGCCCTCCAAGCTCAGTACTCCGAGGAGGCTTTCATGTTGCGTTTTAGAATTGTTCTAACGCTGTTGCTGGCGGGCTTGACGCTTTCGGGATGCGGGAGCGGGAAAGCCACGACCGTGACGATCACCAACCCGATCACCAGCCTAGGGGCTGGACAAGCCTATGTATTTACGGCCGACATTGAACATGGCCACAAGGCGGGGGCCACGGTGTCAGTCTCCGGAGGCGGCACAATTGTGATAACCGGCAGCGATTCAGCAACGTACATTGCTCCCCCGGTGCCGCCGTCACCGAATTCCGTGACCGTGAAAGTAACGGTGAACGGCGTCTCGGCTTCCGACACTTTTACCATCACTGCCGCCACCGGACCCGTGGTTAGCATCACGCCTGTTACGCCCACAGTTACAGCAGGAGATGCCACTGCCACGACACTGACTATCGCGGTGACGGACGACGACGCCAGCGACGTTCTGACGCCAGAAGTCGCCAGCTCACCCCTATGTAGCGGCTCAGTCTGCGGGACGTTTGGGACCATTACCGGTACGCCAGGAGGGGGGGCCTACACGGTGCAATACACTCCACCGAGTTCGGTAACAGAGTCTACGGTACAGACAATCACCGTTACCTCAACCCTAGCCAGTTCCACTCCGGGAACGGCAATTGTGACGATTAGCCCCTAGCGGGACATACAGAGAGCATCTCGTTTCGCGCGCGGCACTGAGTGCTGACTGCGATTGTGCCGAACCAGTTGCCGGAGCAAGCCGCTCCTGGCCAGGAGTTGGTGATCGAGCCGATTGAGTAAGAAGCGAAAATAGGATTTGTTATCCTGAGCGAAGCGAAGGATCTCTGCATTCTGATGGCGCACGCGAAATGTATGGGTCCTTCGCTTCGCTCAGGATGACAGCCCAGTCTTATGCTCACACTCGTTCAGCCGCCGCAAATACTTCTGCGCTTTTAGCACATCGCGTCCGATCTGCTCTTTCAACGCTTCTATGGAAGGGAATTTGACTTCATCGCGCAGGCGGTCGAGGAAGTGAAGTTCGACTTCGGTTTCGGCAGTAAGCTCAATGGGATGGAAATTGAGTAAGTGGGATTCGATGGCAAATGAATCGCTGCCAAACGTTGGACGGTTGCCGACATTGGTGACCGAGTCGAAATGCTCGCTGTTATTGCCGGTGCCGATGCGGATGCGGGTAATATAGACGCCGTCTTTGGGGACTAACTCTTCATAGTGTGCCAGGTTGATGGTGGGCACGGTGTACTTCGACCCGTAGCCGCGCCCGCGCCCGGCAGTGGAGAGAATGCTGAACGGGCGTGCCAGTAAGTGGCGCGCGCGGCTCACCCGGCCTTCGGCGAGCAACTTACGGATGTGGCTGCTCGAAACCCGCTCGCCGCGCAGGCGCATTTCGGGATAATCATGCACTTCGAATCCCATTTCCCGCCCTAGATCGCGCAGCGATTCAATGTTTCCGGACGCTTTGTGTCCGAAGTGAAAGTTGTAACCCTCGTGGACCTCGCGGGCGTGCAGGCGCTTCTTTAGAATTTCGTGGGCAAACTGGTGTGGCGTCATCAGCGAAAGATCGCGCGAAAAAGGGAGCAGCAGGACCGCGTCAATGCCGGCGGCTTCGAGCAGGCGCAGTTTTTCCGGAAGCGGAGTTAGCAGCTTTAAGTCGTGATCGGGGCGCAGAATGCGGGCGGGGTGAGGCTCAAACGTAACCACCACCGATTGCGCGGTCCCGGCCTTCGCTCGCCGCACGATCTCGTCGAGAACATGGCGGTGAGCGCGGTGCACGCCGTCGAAGTTACCGACGCTCACGAGCGCGGGGCCGAAGTCGCGGGGGACGTCGTCGGGTTTGTAAAAGGTACGCATTCTAAGTTATATTCACCGCCGAGGCGCCGAGGACGCCGAGATAACCCTGTTTAAGATTTTCTCGGCGTCCTCGGCGCCTCGGCGGTGAACTCAAATTTCAAACTCCAGCTTCATTCCGTCAAACGCCAATTGCACCCCAGGCGGCAACGCGGCATTGGTGGCCTCGTGCGGCAGGTCGTGGCAGATGTGGGTGAAGAATGTTCGCTTCGGCTTCACTTCCGCTGCGATCTTCAGCGACTGCTCGACGGTCGAATGCGTGGGATGCGGCGTGTAGCGCAGCGCGTCTAAAAATAAGATGTCGAGGCCGCGCAGCTTCTCCAGCGTTTCGGCGGGGACCGCGCTGTGATCGGTCAGATAGGCGGCCGATCCAAAACGGAAACCAACGATCGGGGTTTCGCCGTGGATCACGGTCAGCGGCTCGAAGCGCGCACCAAACAGTTCGACGGGGCCATCGATTGGCTGTAAGTCGACCAGCGGCAGTCCGCCGAACTTATAAGTCGATTCAAAAATGTAGCGGAACATATTTCGCAGGAAATCGCAGGCGCGCGGCGTGGCATAAAGCGGCAACTTACCCGGTTTGTGCCGGTAAGTCAGCGGACGCAGGTCGTCGATTCCGAGGATGTGGTCGGCGTGCGTGTGGGTGTAGAGCACGGCATCGAGGTGCGTAATGCGTTCGCGCAGCGCCTGTTCGCGAAAGTCCGGCGTGCTGTCGATCATGACCTGGCGGCCGTTGTAGGCGATCATCACGGAAGGGCGAGTGCGCCGGTCGTGCGGATCGGGCGAGCGGCAGACGGCGCAGTCGCAGCCGATGGTGGGAACTCCCATCGACGTGCCGCTGCCCAATACCGTCAGAGTCGCGCGCATTAGCAGCTAGTACCTGTAACTGGGCCGGGCGCCTGCGGAGAACGCGCGAGAGCATTGGTTACTTCGACGTAGGCCATGCGTAGTTCGTAGAGGCAGTTCTGCAGGAACCCCTGTTCTTTCGGAGTTAGATTGCCCTTGGTCTTTTCGGCAATCATGCCGAGCGTGTCGATGGTTTGGCGCGCGCCGATCAAGTCGACTCCGGGCTGTCCGCCCTGCTCGTGCATCAGGCCGAGCTGCATCATGGCGGTCATGTAGAGCGAAGCCATGAATCGCTCGAAAGTCATTTCGAGTTCTTTCGCCGAGTGTCCGCTGAGTTCGACGCGCGTGTCCAGGTCGCGCGACGACTGCTTATAGGCGTCGTGCTGGGCCTGCTGCTCGGAGGCGGTGGGAGGTTCGGGTATGTCGGATTCCAGAGCAGGCGCGGGCTCTGCGGGCGCGGCTTCCGGGATTGTAGAAACGGGCGCAGCAGGCGTCGTAGCGACTGGAGCCGGTGCTTGTTCTTCGGCGGTATCGCGAAGATCTCCTTCGGCGGTGAACAATCGCTTGTCACTCACTTTGAATTCGCTATTTTCTTTTCTTTTTTGAGCCATAAGGTTTACCTAGTTTCCAATGATACCGATTTCTAGAGTTATTACTGAAATTCAGTCGATAGGGAGCGATGCTGGTTTCAGCGTCGCCGTTCCCGCGCGTAAAAGTTTTCCAGCCGCCTCGCGCCTCAGATAACCTAAGGCAACCGGGCGATCTCCGCCGGACAGAGGCAAAATGGCGCTGCTGGTGACCTCGCCGCCTTCTGTTTCTTCGTCGTTCTCTCCGGCCAATATCTTCGCGCCCGGTCCGGGCAGCGTGCCCTCGACTGTGAACGCAGTAAACTGCCGGTGCACTGCTCCGCGCGAGCGGATGCGCTCCACGATTTCCTGGCCAAGATAGCAACCTTTGGTGAAACTCAATGCGCGTGTCAGCCCGGTTTCTTGGGGCAGATCGCGTTCGCGGATGTCTGCACCGAACTGCGGAATGCCGCGCGAGATGCGGAAAAAATTTAGCGCCGCCGTGCCAGTGGGCCGCGCCCCCGCCTTGACCAGCGCGCTCCAGAGTTCGCCGGTGAGCTCGGGAGCTAGCCAGATTTGCCAGGACTCGCGCGCTTCCTTGCCCGAACGCAAGAGCGTGATAGTGTGCTGCTGCCAACGAACGTCCGCAAATTGCAAGTGCGCGAGATCGGGGACGGCAATGCCGGCGCGTTCGAGAACGTTGCGCGATTCGGGGCCGGTCAGGCCGAGCGCGGTGAGTTTGCCGCTGATGTCGGCGATCTCAACATCGTCGGAGATGATGTAGCGATCGAACAACTGCAGGACTTTTTCCCGCAGTCCGCGTTCCATATCTACCAGCAGTCTGTCTCCACGCTGGAAGACGTAGAGGTCGGCCTGAATGTGGCCCTGCGCATTCAGCATTAAGGCATAGACTCCGTGGCCGGGGGCGAGATCGCGAATGTTGTTGGTGACCATGCCATTGAGCCAGCGGACGCGGTCGTCGCCCGTCACTGCGATCTTGGCGCGCCAGTTCAGGTTGTAGAGGCCGCATCCTGAGAGCAAGGCATGGAACTCGGCGCGAACGTCGCCGAAGTCGGGCGCAGCGATAGCGTCGTTCTGCTTACTCGGATTCATCCCAGATAGTGCCGTCGATGTCATAAGTTCAACTCCGATTATAACGAAGGGTGCGATTCGACGGTTACGCGACCTCTCACGGACGAATTACGCATGTCGAGACCGTCGAGGGCGCGATCGGTTTTAGTCCGCAGATTGGCAGCCGTGGGACAGTATAAACTCGATAGCAATGGATAATGTCAAAGTGATTGCTCAAAAGCTGTCGCGATGGTTTTGCGATTTTGCTCTGCTCGTGCTGATGGCGGGCACGCTCTGGGGGCAAGCTGCGGGTGGGAGTGTTGCGGGATCGCAGGAGCAAAATCGCGATCAGACGCAGACCGCACCAACCCAGACGCCCGCGGGCGAGGGCGCCCACGCCACACAGGCCACACAAGCCACACAGGCCACGCGAGAAACCATCGTCTCGTCCAAAGAGGCGAAGGAACTTTTTCGCTCGGTGGACGAAATCTTGAAGTTCGCCAGCGACGACACCGGCCTTCCCATCAAGCATGAGGTCAAGCGCAGGCTGACGAAGCGCAGCGAGGTGCAGTCCTATATCCAGAAGAGTATGAAGGAGGACAAGGACGCGCAGCGGCTGGAGCGGTCATCGGCAGTGCTTAAAAAATTCGGCTTGCTGCCGCGGAACTTCGACCTGCCTACTTTTTTGGTGGCGATGCTGCGGGAGCAGGTAGCGGGATACTACGATTCCAAAACGAAGACCGTGAATCTGCTGAACTGGGTGGACGCGGAGCAGCAGAAGCCGGTGCTGGCGCACGAATTGACGCACGCGCTCCAGGACCAGTCGTTCGGCATCGAAAAGTGGATGAAGGGATCGGCGGAGGATATTGATAAGAAAAAACGCGATCCCAGCCCGGATGACATCAAGAATGACGAGGAAACGTCGGCGCGGCAAGCGGTTGTTGAAGGGCAGGCGATGGCGGTGCTGCTCGACTATTCGCTGGCTCCGGAAGGGAAGACGCTGCTCGACTCGCCGCAGATTGTCGACGCGCTCAAACAGCAAATGCTGGAGGGGACGACGGATTCTCCGGCGTTTCGCGACGCTCCGATTTTTTTGAAAGAAGAACTGACTTTTCCTTATCGCTACGGGCTCGACTTTACCGGCGCGCTGTTGCAGGCGGGCGGGAAGGAACTGGCTTATGCAGGCGCGTTCAAAGATCCGCCGAAGACGACGCGCGAAATCATGGAGCCGCAGACGTATCTTGCCCACGAAAAGTTGGAGCCGATGAAGGCGATCGACATGGAGCGAGACTTCAAGGGCTACGAGGCTTTCGATATCGGCGCGATGGGCGAGTTTGACGTGGATGTGTTGGTTGAGCAGTATGCGGGCCGGGAAGAGGCCGCGGCGATGTATCCGGCGTGGCGCGGCGGTTATTACTACGCGGGGCGTCTGAAAGGCGATAAATCGGCGCCGATTGCGGTGCTGTACGTTTCCCGCTGGTCGAGCGCGGCGAAAGCGGCGGAGTTCGCGGCGGTGTATGCAAAGTCGCTGGCCGAGCGCTACCAGAAGCACCAAGGGTTGGCCGCGGACGGAAAAGTCGCGGACGATGCGCCTCCGGCGGATTCGTGGCGCACGATGCGCGGGCGTCATGCTTGGTTAACGGAAGAGGGAGTCGTGGCGATTGAAGTGCGCGGCGATGAGATATTAATCGGCGAAAGTTTGGACGACGCGACGACGAAGAGGGTAGAGGCGGACTTTTGGCCATTGGAAAAACAGGAAGAAAAAGCCGCACCCGCCAAGCCGTGAGTTCCCGTCTTGTATAATCACGAGTTCCGCGGTCATTCATCATTCGTTATTTTCGGACCCATCGGGAGCGCACTTGGAGCAGGCAGAGATTGGCATTATTGGCGGCAGCGGTTTGTATTCCATGCCGGGTTTCAGCGACGCGCATGAAGTCGCGCAGAAGACTCCATTTGGCGATCCTTCGGACGCTTACATACTGGGGACACTTGAGGGCCGCAAGGTGGCATTTCTGGCGCGTCATGCTCGCGGGCATAAGTTGCTGCCGAGCGAACTGAACTTCCGGGCCAATATTTATGGCTTTAAGCAACTGGGAGTCGAGCGCATCGTTTCGGTTTCGGCCGTGGGGTCGCTGAAGGAAGAACACAAGCCGCTCGATTTCGTGGTCCCGGACCAGTTTTTCGACCGCACGCGGCACCGCGTGGACACTTTCTTCGGCGATGGCATTGTGGCGCACATTGGATTTGGCGAGCCCGTGTGCGGCGAGATGACAAAGGTCGTCGTTGGCGCTTGCAAGGATGCAGGAGTAACTGGGAAGCTGGGCGGGACTTATATCTGCATGGAAGGACCGCAGTTTTCCACTAAGGCGGAATCGAACGTCTATCGCGGTTGGGGCGCGGATGTAATCGGCATGACTAACTTGCAGGAAGCTAAGTTGGCGCGCGAAGCGGAGATTTGTTACGTCACCATCGCCATGGTGACCGATTACGATTGCTGGCATCCTCGCCACGATTCGGTGACAGTGGAGCAGATTGTTTCCGTTCTATTGAAGAATGCGGAAAACGCAGCGAAAGTAGTAAAGGCCACGGTGGCGGCGATGCCGAAAGCGCGCTCGTGTAAGTGCGGATCGGCGCTGGCTCATGCGATTCTGACCGATCCGGCAAAAGTCCCGGCGGCGACGAAAGAGAAGCTGCGGTTGATATTAGGAAAGTATTTGAAATAGTCGATGGTCGTTGGTCGTTAGTCGTTCGGGGATTTATTCCGGGAATATGAAAGAGCTTTCCCGATGTTTGCCAACAACTAACTACTAACGGCCATCGACGAACGACTGACTTATGGAGACTTATGAGCATTTTAGTAGTAGGTTCGGTTGCTTTTGACACGATCGCCACGCCTTCCGGTCAAGTGAAAGATATTCTCGGAGGGGCCGCGACTTACTTCTCGCTGGCGGCAAGTTACTTTACCGACGTGCGCATGGTGGCCGTGGTAGGCGAAGATTTCTTGCCCGAACACGAAGCCGTGCTGACCAAGCGCGGTGTGGATACGCGCGGCATCGAGCGGACTAAGGGAAAAACTTTCCGCTGGGGCGGGCAGTATCTCGACAACCTGAACGAGGCCAAGACCGACTTCACGGAACTAAACGTGTTCGAGAAATTTCAGCCGCGCATTCCGAAAGAGTATTTGGATACGCCGATCCTATTTCTTGCCAACGTCCATCCCACACTGCAAGCGGCGGTGCGCTTGGAGATGCAGGGCGTGCGCCTGACCGGCGGCGACACCATGAATTTCTGGATCCAGGGCACGCCCAAGGAATTGGCGGAAACGTTGAAGCTGGTGAACATTCTGCTCATCAACGACACAGAGACGAAGATGCTGGCGGGGGAAAAGAACCTTCCGCGCGCGGCGAGAAAAGTTCTGTCGATGGGGCCGAACGCGCTAGTGGTGAAGCACGGCGAGTATGGGGCGACCATTTTTTTCCGCGAGGGGGTCTTCGGTCTGGGATCGCATCCATTTCGCGCGCCCGCGTTGCCGATCGAAGAAGTGAAAGACCCGACCGGCGCGGGCGATTCGTTTGCCGGCGGATTCATGGGATACATCGCGTCGCAAGGCGATGGCGAGGTCAGCCGCGAGGTGCTGAAACGCGCCTTGTTTTACGGCGGCGTAATGGGATCGTTTGCCGTGGAACGCTTTGGGACGGAGCGGCTGCAAAATCTGACGCGCGGGGAAATCGACGCGCGTTTTCAAGTATTCCGCGAGCTGACACACCTGGGATAGACTGACTCGCCAACCGTGACCGGGCCCACAGGGGCGCGAATTGAGGTTGAATACAGCGTGAAGACATCCGGCGTTCCCGACCGCAGCGCGGCCCGCATGGCTGGAATCGCCGTGCTTGTGTCGATGTTTTCTTTTATCTACTACCTGCAAAAAAACGACCTTCTGCTTTATGGCGATGCGGTCGCGCACATCAATATCGCGCGCCGCGTCTTCGATTCCCAGACTCCCGGCCTGCTGCAATTGGGCACGGTGTGGCTGCCGCTGCCGCATTTGTTGATGGTTCCGTTCCTATGGTGGGATTCGATGTGGCGCAGCGGCGCGGGCGGTTCGATCCCTTCGATGATTGCCTACGTGTTCGGGGTCGTGGGAATATTCCGCCTGGTGCGCGGCATGTTGCGGGCCGATTCCCGCACGCGCCCGGCGGCTGGCATCGCGGCATTGGTTGCGGCATTTGCCTATGGAGCCAATCCAAACCTGATTTACATGCAGGCGACGGCGATGACGGAGCCGCTCTATCTGGCGCTGTTCATCTGGGCAGTTGTGTATTTTGCGGAATTTGTTCGGAGTTTGCAAGAAAGTAAGGCGAATCCAGAGTTGCCGGGGTCGCCGATAACTGCCGAGCTGCGCTCGGCATGGACCCTTCGGCTTCGCTCAGGGCAGGCTCGCGAGGGCGCCCGTCCCCACACAGGCGGGATACCGCTGATGCGCTGCGCCTGGTGCTTGGCGGGCGCGGAACTCACGCGTTACGACGGATGGTTTCTGGCGGGCGCAATGGGAGCGGCGGTCATTGTTATTGTCATCGCGCTGCGGCGCAGGCAAGATCGCACCTTGCGGCGAGATGCAGTGAAATTTCTGTTTGGCATCGCGGCGGTTCCCGTACTGTGGCTGGCCTACAACGGGGCGGTGTATGGCAACGCGTTGGTGTTCGCCAACGGTCCCTACTCGGCGAAGGCGATCGAGCAGCGCGTGGGCGCTCCCAATCCGGCGCTCGACCATGCCGGAGTCGCAGGCATTTATTTTTTGAAATCGGCGCAGTTGAATTTGGCCAATGGCAACTGGGGCCGCTTCTGGCTGGCGGCGGCCTTTTTGGCGCTGGCCATCGGAGCGTGGAAGCTGCGGCCGCAATCGGCGCCAATGCTGTTGCTCTGGGTCCCGCTGGCGTTCTATGCGTATTCGATCGCCTACGGCTCGGTGCCGATCCACGTTTCGACATGGTGGCCGTTTGCCACCTTCAACCAGCGCTACGGACTTCAGTTGCTGCCCATGTTCGCGGTGTCGGCCGGAGTGCTGGCGGCCTCTATATTTCTTCTGGGCACGGGCTGGCGCCAGGTGGGGAAGCTGATGCTGCTGGTTGCGTTGATGGCGGCCAGTTACGCTTCGGTGTGGAAAGCGACACCGCAATGCTTGCAGGAAGCGCAGCGGAACTGGAGAATCCGCAGTCCACTGAATTCCGCAGTGCAGCTCGTGGTCGCTCGATTGCCGCGAAACTCGCGCTTTCTAATGGACCTTGGAGAACATGTGGGCGTCATGCAAGCTGTGGGCATTCCGCTGCGTCAGGTGGTGAATAACGAAAATCATCGCCCGTGGAAGCGGCCGACGGATCCCGAAGGCCAGTGGGAGCGCGCTCTGGCCGATCCACCGCGCTATGTCGATTTTGTGATTGCCTTCGATGGCGATGCGGTGGATCAATACGTCAATCGGGCCAAGCTCACGGTGCTGTCGGAGATCCACGCGACCGGTCAGCCCCGCGCGCGCATCTATACCACGCGCAGCGCCCCGAATCAATCGCGTTAACCTTTGCCGGCCAGAGGCACGGAAAGCGCCGCGGGGCGGTGATAGAATCCGCTCCGGGGCCCTCAGGCCGCGCGCTTTTCGCGAGTTGGGGTGGTCGAAGCCGGGGAACAATTATGAACTCCATCCATCAAATCGTCGATCTGCTGCGGAATGAACTGGGCGTTGTGCTGAGTTCGACGCTGGCGCGCTTGCTGCTGGCGGCGATACTGGGGGGCATCATTGGCCTGGAACGCCAACTGCGTCACAAGCCGGCCGGGCTGCGCACCAATATGTTCATTTGTTTCGGCTCGGCGATGTTCACGGTCCTATCGCGGCAGCTCGCGGGAACTCCCGCGGACAGCGCGCGCATCGCGGCGCAGATCATCACTGGAATCGGCTTCATCGGTGCGGGCTCGATTTTGCACACACGCGGGTCGGTGACCGGCCTGACGACGGCGGCCACGCTGTTTGTGGTGGCGGGGGTGGGCATGGCGGCGGGCGGAGGCCTGTATCTGACGGCGTGTTTCGCCACGGTGATGATTTTGCTTGCATTGGTGATGCTGGGACGAATGGAGGCCGCGTTCTTCCTAAAGTCGTTTATTACGACCTACGAAGTGACGGGCCACAACGTGGACGCGATGTTGCAGGAACTGAACCGGCTGCTGGACGCGGAGCAACTCACGATGCAGCGCGTGCATGTCGCGTCTGGCGATCCGGATTCCCGCATGGTCTTCGCGGTCGATTGCGAGCGTGATCAGCAGAACGCGTTTTCCATTCGCCTCCACGAATCGAACGTATTTGGTAGCGTGATGTCGCTCGGGATCACGGAGCACGAATGAGTGCGCCGCGCGGCCTTGATCGGACGAACGAGAGCCAGCAGAGCGTGAGAATTCCGTTCACCAAGGCGTCGGCTTGCGGCAACGATTTTTTGCTGGTCGAAGGCGCGTACGCTTCCGGCGATTTTGCCGCGCTCACTCGCCGCATGTGTGACCGCCATCGCGGAGTGGGCGCCGATGGCGTGGAATGGCTGTTTCCGGACGCGGAAGCCGACGTGAATGCGCGCCTCATCAACGCGGATGGTTCGGAGGCGGAAATTTCCGGCAACGGCACGCGTTGTGTTGCTGCGGAAATTTGTTCGCGCGTGGCCAAAACAGAAATAGTGGTTCGCACCGGTGCTGGGTTGAAGACCTGTCGGCTCATAAGTTGCAACGACGGCCGGCAAGGTTTTACGTTCGACTTCGAAGCGGAGATGGGCCAGCCGGAGGTCGGCGGCGAGTTGTCGATTGAGACGACGGATGTGCGGGCAGTCGGGATGAGAGTCTCGATGGGCAATCCGCATTACGTAATTTTCGTCGAGAATTTTCCGGACGGATGGCAGCGGCAGGCGGCCTTGATCGGCGCGCAGCCGCAGTTTCCACAAGGCACGAATGTGGAGTATGTGGTGGTGCGAACTGCGATGGTGCGAACTGAGATGGTGCGAACTGTGAACGACCGCGTTGCGCATGAAATCGAGATTCGCCTGTTTGAACGCGGCGTGGGAGAGACCGAATCTTCGGGCACGGGATCGTGCGCGTCGGCAGTGGCGGCGATTGCCAGCGGGCGCGTCGCTTCGCCGGTGACGGTGATAGCGCCCGGCGGCGCGCAAACGGTGCGCTGGGAGAATCAAGTGTATCTGCGCGGCCCCGCGACTCTGGTCTGCCGCGGAGAATTTTTCGTTTAAGATCGAGTCCAGATGGTTTCCACTTCCCAAAATTCGCGAATCAAGCCGCGCGCTCTTCGTCCGGGCGACAAGGTGGGAATTGTTGCGCCCGCGTCGAACGTGAACCGCGAGCAGCTGGAGGCGGGTTGCGACGGCCTTCGCCGTGCCGGCTATGAGCCGTTTTATTTCGAGTCGATCCTCGATCGCGATCTGTACTTTGCGGGATCGGTGGAGCGCCGGTCGCGCGAGTTGGAAGACATGTTTGCGCGCGACGATATCCGCGCCATTATTTGCGCTCGCGGAGGATACGGCGCGAACTATCTGCCGCTAGCGCTCGATCCGAAAAAAATCGTTTCGCATCCCAAAATTCTGGTGGGCTACAGCGACATTACGACGCTGGTGTGCTGCATGGCGGACTCGGCGAATTTCGTGACCTTCCATGGCCCCATGGTGGCCAAGGATTTCGCCGTTGCCGATGGCGTCGATATGGATTCGTGGCAGAACGCACTGGGAGGAGCGGCCGAGTGGCGAATCGCAGAAGGCTCAGGCGCAAGGCCGCTCGTGCCGGGACAAGCCGAGGGCATTCTCTATGGCGGCTGTCTTTCCATGCTGGTGGCGTCGCTTGGTACGCAGCACGAGATTCGAACCGCGGGCACGATTCTCTTCATCGAAGACGTTGCCGCCAAGCCTTACCAAATCGACCGCATGTTGATGCAACTGAAACTGGCGGGCAAGCTGAAAGATGTGCGCGGCATTGTCTTCGGCGAAATGATCGACTGCCGGCAAAGTCCCGATCAGGACTACACGCTGGAAGAAGTCATACTGCGGATTGTCGAAGACTTGCGCATCCCGGTGGCGTTTGGCCTGCGTTCGGGCCATGTCTCACGCGCGAACATCACGCTGCCGATAGGAGTGCGAGCGAGATTGACTATAGAGGATACGGTGGAACTGCGGATTCTGGAAACGGCGACCGTCGAGTGAGCGATGAGGATGTCAAAGCGTGAGGGGGAAACGCGTCCGGTAACGCCATCCGTTGCGTTTCCTGCGACCGTTCCGGCTGAGTTCTTGGCGAAGTTAGCTCCGCACAGAATGCGTGAATCGAGTTGGATCAAGAATCTGCTGTGCAGCTTTGGTTTGCATCGCTGGTATCGAATAAACTTAGGCAGCTCAGATCCAGCAAGAGAGGTTAGCCTTTGCCGCTGGTGTTCGAAGGTAAAGGTGCGCGGCGTACTCTATGGCGATTAAGCATTGACTGCTTCTATAGGTATCCACCAATTACTACATCTAACTTCATGGCGCGCGTCTTTGGTTATAAGAAAGTAACAAAGCAATGAGCAAACCCAAACATATTCATCTCATCGGCATTTGTGGGACGGCAATGGCTTCGCTCGCCGGCATGTTACAAGAGCGCGGCTTCCGCGTTACGGGCTCCGATGCAGCGTCCTATCCGCCGATGTCCACTTTCCTCGAATCGTTGGGCATTCCGGTTGCGCAGCCGTTTGCCGAGGCGAATCTCGATCCTCGGCCCGATCTCGTGGTTGTGGGCAACGTGCTTTCGCGCGGCAACGTCGAGTTGGAGCGCGTTCTCGACCAGCGCATTCCCTTCTGCTCGCTGCCGCAGATTCTGCACGATGAGTTTCTGGTAGGAAAAGACGTTCTGGTCGTGGCCGGAACGCACGGCAAGACCACGACAACCTCGATGCTGGCGTGGATTTTCGAGACCGCTGGCCTTCAGCCGTCTTTCCTGATCGGCGGCATCGCGGAAAATTTCGGCCGCAGCTTCGGACTAGGCGAAGGCAAGCACTTTATCCTGGAAGGCGACGAGTACGATACGGCGTTCTTCGATAAGGGCCCAAAGTTCATGCACTACTTTCCCGATTCCGTGATTCTCACCTCGGTCGAATTCGATCATGCCGATATCTACAAAGACCTCGACGCGGTGGAGACAGCCTTCAAGCGCCTGGTGAACCTGGTTCCGCGACGCGGGTGCATTGTCGCCTTCGATTCGAGTGAGATCTCGGGTGAAAGCCTGGACCGCTGCCTGCAAAAGGCATTCTGCACCGTCGAGCGTTACGGCACCTCCGATCGCGCGGGCTGGAGAATCACAAATCTCAAGTTACGCGAGCAACAAACTTCCTGGTCGGTCGCGCGCGATGGAAAAACGTGGGCCGACTTCGAATTCGCGCTCGGCGGCGAATACAACGTCTGGAATGCGACCGCCGCGGCGGCACTCGCCACGCATTATGGAATTTCGAAAGAAGCAATTTCCGAGTCCCTCAAAACATTTCGCAGCGTGAAGCGGCGATTGGAAGTAAAGGCCGAGGTCAACGGGATCACCATCATCGACGACTTCGCGCATCATCCAACGGCCATCGAGCAGACGATCCGCGCCTTGCGTTCGCGCTATCCGCAATCGCGCCTGTGGGTCGTGCTCGAGCCGCGTTCGAACACCATGCGCCGCAACGTGCTGCAAGATGCGCTGGCCCGCAGCCTGGCGCTCGCCGACGAAGTTGTGATCGCCGCCGTCTTCAAGTCCGAGGCGATTCCCGCCTCCGAGCGTCTCGATCTGAATCGCGTAGTCGGCGAGATCCAGAAGCGCGGGAAGCACGCGCGCATTCTTGCCGACGCCGAATCAATCGTAAGCGCGATCGCGCCCGAGCTGCGCCAGCGCGACGTGGTTGCCATTCTCTCCAATGGCGGCTTCGGAGGCATTTACGAGAAGCTGCCACAACGGTTGCGCGGGCTCGGAGTGAAAGCAATTGGAGTGAACGAGTAAGTGTTTCGCACCCTTCTCATGCTCGCGTTCTGGGCCGCGGCCCTGCTGTTCGCGGCGCTGGTGGGGTTTCCCTGGACTTATCTGACCAAAGACATCGGTTTCTTGTACCGCCTCTGCATGTGGACGGCATTCACGGGCGTGCGCATCGCGGGCGTCAAGGTGCGGACACTGGGACTCGAGAAAATCGATCCCGCGCGAAACTACATTTTCATGTCGAACCACATCTCCAATCTCGATCCGCCCATCACCATGCCGCTGGTTCCGGGCCGGACATCGGCAATGGTGAAGAAAGAATTGTTCAAGGTCCCGATTTTCGGAAGGATCATGCGCATCGGATCGCTCGTGCCCGTCGACCGCAGAAATCGCGATGCGGGCATCACGGCGGTGCGCGACGCGGTCAAGGCCATCGAACAGGGACTGAATATGACCATCTATGTGGAAGGGAAGCGCTCGTTCGACGGCCGCTTGCTGCCGTTCAAAAGAGGCCCATTCTATCTCGCCGAAGAGTGCAAAGTGCCGGTCGTGCCCATCACGATCTCAGGCACAGAAAAAGTCATGCCGAAGGGGCGGTTTGCGATTCGTCCGGGGATGGTGACGGTCGTATTCCACGACGCCATCGAACCCAAAGATTTTGGAGACCGCGATTGCTTGATCGCTAAAGTGCGGGCCGCAATCAACAGCGGGCTGCCAGCGGTGTTGCAAGAGTAGGTGAAGAGGCCGTTAACTCTTAGCCTTTAGCCCTAAGCAAAAAGCCAAAAGCTAACAGCTAACAGCTAAGAGCTAGTAGTCAGTTGACGAACACATCTCGGCCCTACCCCAGGTCGCTCTCCATCTTCGCCAATGTCCGGTTTGAGGTCTGAAATGAATGGCCCGGGCGTTTGCGATGAAAAAAGGGCAGTTTCTTTCGTTACCTGCCCGCATCAAAACAGGTGGAAATTATGGCGTTCGGGCGGCTAAAGTTGAGTTGTGAGGTAAACTAGCGTGTCGCCCATAACGAAAAGAAAGGCTCGCAACGAGGTTCGCACTATGTCGGCACTTCCAATTCCGCCTCAGCAGTCAAAGCGGCACAGCACTCGCAGGGATGGACTGAGAACGATTGCGCGCCTTCTGGAAGAGCAGATGGACGAGATGGGCTTGGCCGAAGAAGAAAAAAATCTCAAAGTCGACAGCTTGGTGGAGCACGTCAAGAAGATCAAGTCCGCGCGCGCCGAATCTCGGCCCAAGTAGCCATCGCCCGCTAGTATCTCGGATTCCCCGGTTTGATCCCGAACTTTTCCGCCAGTACGCGTTTGTACGTTTCCTCGTCGTCTAGATCGAGCAGGTCTGCCATCGCATCCATGATCTTCCGCTCTCTCTTGCGGGCCTCGCCTTTCGGCGTGCGCGGCTTGGCTTCTTCGAAAGCGGAAGTCTTTTTCATGGGTATTCACAGCTAATTCAAATTACTCGGCACGGGCTACCGCTTCAAGTGCCAGGTCAACGCCGGTGCCCCACTCATCGCAAAGTGTGCGATGAGTGGGGTACTCGGGTTTCAAAAGTCAGAGTCAAGGGCAGCGGACATGAGTGTCCGCTCTACACAACCCTTGGCGGCTTTCTTTACGTCCTCAATCAGCTCGCCGCGCTCGGCCTGTAAGAATCCTTCTTCGATATGGGCCGCCCATCACTCGCCGCGCACAAAATGGGGAATCTCGGCCGGAATTTCCAGCGACAGTTCCACAAACCCGCGATACGTTCCATTCACATACCAAGGAGACTGATAGATCAGCTTCTTGATTCCCTTCTTTTCGATGGAGTAAACGTTGGTGCGCCCAGCGTTCAGCATCTCCTTCAACTTGGTGCGCGAGGGTTCGGGATGGCAATCGAACAGATTGGAACCGATCAGCGCGGCGCCGCCGCTATCCTGAAAAGTCCGAATGGACTTGTCGTTCATCGCCAAAATTATCCCATCGCTGTCGCAGACGGTCACGGATCCAGGAAACTCCTGAATCCAGGCAAAAGCTTCATCCTTGGACATTTCATCGCCTCTTGATATGTACATTGTTATACCTACAAATAAACCACTACAAATGTTTCGCGTGAAACGCTTTTCCAAAATGTTCGCCTAGAGCGTTTCTCTGGATGGTATAGAGTGTGCACCCGCAGCCTGTAAAGCCGCTTGTGTCGTGGATTCTGACGGCATGGCTGAAACCATGCCCTTTCAAAACTCCCCATGAACCGAATTAATCAGAACTTCCCTAACTAAATTATCGCTCCGTCAACTTTCTTACTGCCTTGGCAATCTCGGGGAGCTTGGCGTAGGCGGCGCAGCATTTAAGCCACAAGCGGTGGTCGATGGCGGGAGCGCCGCTGACCATGGCTCCGGGAGGAACGTCGTGGGGGATGCCGCTTTGGGCGATGGCGATGGCGCCGTCTCCGATTTTGACGTGGCCGCTGACGCCGACTTGCCCGGCTAGAATGACGTGGTTGCCGACGTCGGTCGAGCCGGCCAGGCCCACCTGCGAGATGAGCAGGGTGTCGCGGCCGACGGTGCAACTGTGGCCGACTTGGACGAGGTTGTCGATTTTAGTGCCGCGTCCGATGCGGGTTTCGCCAATGCTGGCGCGGTCGATGCAGGTGTTGGCCTGGATCTCGACGTCGTTCTCGACGACGACGTTGCCGGACTGGACGATTTTGTGCCAGCGTCCGTTGTCTGCATTCTTAGCGAAGCCGAAGCCGTCGCAGCCAACGATGACGCCATTCTGGAGTATGACGTTGTCGCCGAGCTGGCAGAATTCGCGGACGACGGCGTGGGCGTGGGCGAAGAAGTTGTTGCCGATGGCGACGCCGCGATAGATGACGACGTGGGCAAGGAGCACGGCGTTCGCTCCGATGACGACGTCTTCGCCGATGACGACGTAGGGGCTGAGGTGCGCGTTCTTGCCAATGCTGGCCGTGGGATGGACTACGGCGGTGGGATGGATTCCGGGGGCGTAGAGCGGCGGCTGATAGAAAAGTTCGATGGCCTTGGCCCAGGCGAGATAAGGGTTCTTGCAGCGCAACATGCCGGTGGAAATGGCGGGGAAGTCTTCGGCGACGATGACGGCGGAGGCTTTAGTCGTCTTGGCGGCGGCGTTGTATTTGGGGTTGGAGACGAAGGTGAGCTGGCCGGGGGCGGCGTGTTCGATGCCGGCCACGGAGGCGATTTCGGTTGTGGGAGAGGCGTTGTCGATGCGGGCGTCGAGGGCTTTGGCGATATCGGCGAGTTTCATTGGGGTGTCATTGGAATTGTAGCGTGGTAGGTGCGAATGGCGATATCCAAAGGAAGTGTTGGTGGTATGGATCAGGAGGTGCGGTAACGGCAAGAGCAAGATCAAGAGCAAAAGCAACGGCAAAAGCAAAAGCAAAAGCAACGGCAAAAGCAAAAGCAAAAGCAAAAGCTTAAACCACGGAGGGCACAGGGAAGCACGGGGTGGAACAATCGCTTTGGGTTCGGCGGGAGGAGTTGGAATTCATTCGGTTTTGTAGTGTAAAAAGCAGATCCTTCGCTTCGCACAGGATGACAAAATTAATCTCTGGCTTCCTGATTCTCTATTGCTCGAAGAGTGTGACTTGGCGGGCGTCGGGTTGGCCGCCTCGGCGGCGGCGGTTGGCGGCTCCGACGACGGCGAGGACCGTGACCGAGGTCAAGGCTTCGCGGGGGACGAAGACGCGCTGCGTATTCGAGCGCAGATCGGGCGGGTTCATCAGAAATCCTTCGGCGGGATTTTGGGTAAGGTCGTTGGGGAGGATGCCTTCGATGACGTCGCTATCTTTGAATTTGAGGCGGATCCAGAGGCCTTCGGTGCGGGGGCGGGTGGTGAAGGTCTTGCGCAGCATCAGGTCGGTGTCGGAAAACTCGCGGACAAAATAAACGGCCTTGATGTCGCGCAGGTCGATGGCGACGACGTTGCCGGAAGTGTTGAGCAGTTCGAGCTTGCCCTCGACGACGAAGTTGGCGGGCGCGACGAACCCGCTGACCGAGTCGCGGTCGTGTTTGCGCACGATGACTTTTTTATGGGTCGAGGGCATGGGCTAGGGACACTTTCCAGTTCGTAACGATATAGCGATCAAGTCGGCGGCTTGCGGCGCCGGGGGCCTATGTTTTCGCGGACAAGCTCGCGGACAAGAGTGTCCGCGCCACACCTCCAGATGCGATTCTCGCACTTTCGCGAAGAATTCGCAGAATTTGTGGCTTCGTAGTAGCCAAACGGTAAACGTTGTGTTATTTTCAACTGTTTACTTGAAGTGTGGTAGTGCGGTATAAGTCTAATGTCTAGAGGGAGTTAGATTCCGCGAGCTGGCTGCCCGGGAAGAGGCGGGCGGCCTGGCTGTGGAAATCCTGTGCAAAACGCCCCGGTGCAGCCACCGTCAGGCGACTAGGAAGGCATGGCCGATTACATATATACGCTGGAAACCCGGCTCTCGCCGGACCAACAAAAGGCAGTCGCGCTCGTCGTAGACGCCGCGAAAGCGGCGGGGATGAATGTGTATCTGACGGGCGGCGCCATCCGCGACATCATTACCGGATTCCCCATTCGCGACCTGGATTTCACGGTGCAGGGGAACGCGCTGAAGCTGCAAAAAGAATTGGAGCGGGCGGGCGCGGTGGTGGGCGACGCGGACGACGAGACGCGGACCTTGCTGCTGACGATGCCGGGCGGGGTGCGCGCCGAGATTGCGATGGCGCGCTCGGAGCGCTACGAGAAGCAAGGGAAGGCCCCGCTGATCGCTTCGTCGACGATCATTGAGGACCTGCGGCGCCGCGATTTCACGGTCAACGCGATGGCGCTGTCGCTGAACGAAGGGTCGCGCGGACTGTTGCTGGATCCGTTCAACGGCGTGGCCGACATCGAACTGAAGGTCCTACGCATCCTGCACAACTACGCGTTTCTGGAAGACCCGTCGCGGTTGCTGCGGGCGACGCGGTTTGCCACGCGCTTCCACTGGCCGCTGGAAGAGCGGACGCAGGCGCGGTACGAAGCGGCCAAGGAGAACGGCTACATCGAGTACATTCGCGGCGCGAGCATCGGACGCGAGATCGAGCAGTTGGCGTACGAAGACGATGCGCAGGGAGTGCTGAAGGCGTACGAAAAAGAGGGCTGGCTGAAGGTGTTGAATGCGCGCTGGGGCACGGCGAAGGTGGACACGGCTGGGTTGGGCGCGCTGATGAAGACGCGGCAGCAGATGAACGATCTTGGCTATACGCCGGAGGTGGCGCCGCTGGTGCTGTATTTCCTGACCGAGCGGCTGGGCGACAAGGACATTTCGGATTTGCGGCGGGCGATTCCGCGCAAGGATTTGGTGGCGGCGTGGAAGGACCTGGAGGACAACGCGCACAGTCTGGCGAAGCGCTTGACGGGCAAGGAAGGGGCGACGCCGTCGCGGACGTGGCAATTGCTGTCGTCGTCGCGGCCGGAGATGGTGCTGTTTCTGGCCATCACGGCGCGGCAGCAAGCGGTCGCGCAGAAGATCAAGAATTTCTTTACCAAGTGGCGGCAAGTGCAACAAAAGATTCCGTTGCCGGAGATGACGGAGCTGCGCATTACGCCCCAGATGCCAGAGTATGCGAAGATCGCGAACAATGTGTTCATGCTGCTGCTCGATGGCAAGCTGCGTTCGCGCACCGAGACGCTGAAGTTTCTGAAGCCGCTGGCACCACCACCACCGCCGCCGCCACCGCTAATTAAGCGGGGCAGAGGGGCCAAGGCTGCGGCTGGTGCTGTGGCTGCGGCTGTTCCTGCCGCAATGGTGAGCGGCAAGGCGGGCGCTAAGGGCAAGGGGAAGGGAAAAGCTGCGGCGGCTCCGGCTGCGGCGGTTGTCCCACTTACTCCGGTCTCCACGGTCAAAGAAAAGCAGAAGGAGAAACCCGCTCCAGCGATGAAGGCCGTTGCACCGGCGAAGGCTGCGGCAAAGCCTGCGGCTCCGGCAAAGCCCGCGAAGGTTGTGGCTGGCAAGGCAAGCAAGGCGGCCAAGGCCCCCGCTCACAAGAAGCCGAGCAAGGCTTCGAAGCCGGCCGCTAAAGCTAAGGCGAAGCCCAAAAACGTCAAAGCCAAGGCCAAGCCTAAACCAAAGAAGAAGAAATGAGGCATCTTCGATAGGCCGCCGAACGATTCGTGCTCCGTATCGCGAAATCACTTCTTCCGGCTGTAGAAACGGGGCTTGCTCGGTCTCCGTTGGAAGCGGCGGGAGACGCGGCAAGCCGCGTCTCTACGGGGGGGGTTGAGTTTTACTTCGCAAGGCAAGTCCAAACGGGTTTATAATGGCGTCATGCGGCGCTGGTTGTACATAGCGGCGTTAAGCCTGATCTTGCTCACGCTGCCGGTGTGGGCGCAGCATCGTGGCGGCGGAGGGCACTTCGCTTCAGGCGGCGGGTTGGGCGCGCACTCGTCGGGCGGATCGTCGTTTACGGGACGATCCTTTGCTGGTCAGTCGTTTTCTGGACGATCATTTTCTGGACGATCCTTTGCCGGACGATCCTTTGCCGGACGATCGTTAGTCGCACATTCCTCCAGCTCGTTTCGCAGCGGAAATTTTGTTCGCAGCCCCGGCGTTCGCGTACGGATAGGAAACTCCTCCTATCATCGTCGAGCCATCTACGGCCGGCGCTCCTATTGCCCCTACGGAATCTATTGCCCTTACTTAGGCTATTACGGCTATTACGATCCGCTCTATGACACGGAAGATCAGGATTCGTATGCCGACGCGTACCAACCCGCTCCCAACCGCGACGACAGCGGAGTGCAGCGCGAGGCGCAGGCAGAGGTGGAAGCGCGCAATCGTCCGCAGCCAGGGCTGGAACCCGCAACGGCGCTGGTTTTCCGCGATCAGCATGTGGAAGAAGTGCGGAACTACGCCATTGCCGGGGGAACGCTCTGGGTGCTCAACGAGCAAGCCGGGAAGAAAATTTCGCTGACCGATCTCGATCTGATCGCCACGGCCAAAGTGAATGACGTGCGTGGGGTGGATTTTCAGGTGCCGAGATAATACCGTCGTTGGTCGTCGGTCGTTAGTCGTTAAACTCTTCGCGCACTTTGCGAACGACTAACGACCATCGACTGACGACTAAAAATTGCACCACTATCAGGCGTTGCGCAATGCCCTCCAGCCATTAAAATGAACTTCGTTCCATTTTTCTAAAAGCCAAGAGCTAAAAGCCAATAGCCAAAAGCTGCCCTCATGACCCAAAACCAATTCGTCCATCTGCATCTGCATAGCGATTATTCGATGCTCGACGGGGCTTGCGACGTCGAGAAACTGGTCGGGCGAGTGAAAGAACTCGGCATGCCCGCCGTGGCCATGACCGACCACGGCAACATTTTTGGCGCGGTGCATTTTGTGAATGCCGCGCACAAGGCCGGGGTCAAGCCGATTGTGGGATGCGAACTCTACATTTGCAAAAAAGACGATCACGTCATTACGCGCACTCCTCCCGACGGCGATACCTATAACCATCTGCTGGTGCTGGCCGAAAACGAAGAAGGCTATCGCAACCTGGTGAAGATCACGTCGGAAGCTTCGCTGCACGGGTTTTACTACAAGCCGCGCGTGAGCAAGAAATTTTTGGCCGAACATTCCAAGGGGCTGATCGGGCTTTCCGGATGCCTGAAGGGCGAAGTGGCCGAGCGGCTGACGGAAGGGAACTACGAAGCGGCGCGCGCGGCAGCCGGATTTTACCGCGATCTTTTTGGCAAAGAAAATTTCTTTCTGGAAATTCAAGACCAGGGCCTGGAGATGGAGCACCGCATTCATGCGGGATTGTTCCAGTTGGAGAAGGACCTTGGGCTGCCGATGGTTGCGACCAACGACAGCCACTATCTTTGCGAGGACGACGCGCACGCCCAGGATGTGATGCTGTGCATACAAATGGGGAAGTCGATCCAAGACACGAACCGGATGAAGTTCGAGGGCACGCAGTTTTACGTCAAGAATGGCGAGGAGATGCTGCGCGTGTTCAAGGATGCGCCGCAGGTGCTGGCGCGCACGCTCGATATTGCCGAGCGTTGCAACTTGCGGCTGGAGAAAGTGCCCAGCCCGTTTCCGCGCTTCGACGTTCCCGATGGATTTAATGCCGACAGTTATTTCGAGCACATTACGCGGCAAGGATTTGCGCGGCGCATGGAAAACCTGCGAATCGCAGCGGCGAGCGGCCGGCTCAAGCATTCTCTTGCGGACTACGAGCAGAGACTGGCGCGCGAGATCGCCGTCATTCAGCAGATGAAGTTTTCGGGATATTTTTTGATCGTCTGGGACTTCATCCGCTATGCGCGCGAACGCGGCATTCCTGTGGGGCCGGGGCGCGGATCGGCGGCGGGCGCGGTGGTGGCGTATTCGCTGGGGATTACCGACATCGATCCGCTGCAACACGAACTGCTGTTTGAACGCTTCCTCAACCCGGAACGCATTTCCATGCCGGACATCGACATCGATTTTTGCATGAACCGGCGCGGCGAAGTGATCGACTACGTCACGAATAAGTATGGCCGCGAGAACGTCGCGCAGATCATTACCTTTGGCACGATGGCGGCCAAGGCGGCGATCAAGGACGTGGGCCGCGCCATGGACATGCCCTACAGCGACGTGGACCGCATCGCGAAGATGGTGCCGGCGACGCTGAACATCAAGCTCGACGACGCGCTCAGGGAGTCGGTGGCGCTGCAAGAGGCGTACGGGAAAGATCCGCAGGTAAGGCAGTTGCTCGACACGGCGCGGAAGCTGGAAGGGCTGGTGCGGAATTCCGGTGTACACGCGGCGGGGGTGGTGATATCGCCGCGTCCGCTGATTGAGCTGGTGCCGCTGCATAAGACGAAGAACGACGAAATCGTCACCGCCTTCGACATGGTGGCCATTGAAAAGATGGGCCTGCTGAAAATGGATTTTCTCGGGCTGACGACGCTCACCATTGTGGACGACGCGTTGAAATTGATCGCGCAGAAGGGAACGCAGCTCAAGCTGGACGACATTCCGCTCGAAGATCCGGAGACGTACGAGAAAGTTTTTCATAAGGGATTGACCTCGGGCGTGTTTCAGTTTGAATCGTCGGGCATGAGAGACGTGTTGCGGCGCTATCAGCCGAACTCCATCGAAGATCTCACCGCGCTGAATGCGCTCTACCGGCCGGGGCCGATCCAGGGCGGAATGATCGACGACTTTATCGCGCGCAAGCATGGCCGCACGATCGAATACGAATTGCCCGAGTTGAAAGAAATTTTGCAGGAGACGCTGGGCGTCATCGTGTATCAGGAACAGGTGATGCAGGCGGCGAACAAACTCGCGGGCTATTCGCTGGGAGAAGCCGACCTGCTGCGGCGGGCGATGGGCAAGAAGAACGCCGAGGAAATGGCGAAGCAGCGCGAGCGTTTTGTGCAGGGAGCGACGCAGCGCGGATTTCCGCCGAGGAAGATCGAAAAGATTTTCGATCTGATGGCGCAGTTCGCCGGATACGGTTTCAACAAGTCGCACTCGGCGGCATACGCGCTGCTGGCGTATCACACGGCTTATTTGAAGACGCACCATCCCATCGACTTCATGGCGGCGCTGCTGACTTCGGTGACGGGCAGCACCGACGACGTGGTGAAGTACATCAACGAATGCCGCGAGATGGGGATTGCGGTCGAGCCGCCGGACATCAACGTCAGCGACGCAAACTTTACGCCGCACGGGCAAGCGATCCGCTTTGGGCTGGCCGCGGTGAAAAACGTCGGCGGAAACGCGATCGAGTCGATTGTCGGGGCGCGGAAAAAACTCGGCCGAAATTTTAAGTCGTTCTACGAATTCTGCGAAGAAGTGGACTTGCGATTGTTGAACAAGCGCGTGCTGGAATCGCTGATCAAGAGCGGCGCCATGGATTGTTTCGGCCGGAGGGCGCAGCTCATGAAGGCGCTGGACACGGCGATCGAGCAGGCGCAGAAGGCGCAGCGCGACGCGGAATCGGGGCAGCACGGGCTGTTTGGCGTGTTTGAAGAGGAAACCGCGCAACAGGCCAGCGCCGCGCTCCCCAACGTTCCCGACTGGGATGAACACACGCGGCTCGCGGCGGAAAAAGAAATTCTCGGATTTTTTATTACCGGGCATCCGATGGAAAAGTACAAAGAGAAGCTCGCCGATCTGCACGCGCTCTCCACCGAAGATATTGCCGCCATGAAGAAATCCACGAACAAGGATGAGAACATCATGGCCGCGGGTTTGATTTCCGGACTGCGCGTGGCAAAGTCGCGAAAAGGCGATCTGTGGGCGCAGGCCGCGCTGGAAGACATGTTCGGCAAGGTGGAGTTGCTGATTTTTCCCGAGGCCTACAAGAAGCTTGCGGAAAAGGTGAAACTCGAAGTTCCCGTGCTGATTCGCGGCGGCGTACGCATTGAAGAAGGCGCGAATCCAAAGCTCACGGCCAACGAGATCGTTCCGCTCGACGAAGCGCGCGTGCCGTTGCCGAAGGCGCTACGCATACGAATTCCCCTGGGCAGCGCGAGCGTGGGCACGGTCGATGCGCTGCACGCCCTCTTCAGCGAACGCAAGGGCGACGCCAAGGTGCTTTTCGACGTGGAGCGCGATGGCGATTTTATGGTGGTGATGGAGGCGGAAGGCTATAATGTGATGCCAGATCACAGCTTTTTGGGACGAGTGGAAGAGTTGTGCGGGCGCGGTAGCGTGCGTGTCATCGGTTGATCGCGCAAATTCGCCGACGAGGCCAATGAATCGGACGAATATGAAGCGAGCGGAAAAATCGGGACATTTTGCGAAAGAAGGCGCGGAAAAAGGCGCGGAGAATGTGGCCATCGCGGTCGCGGACTTCATGCTCTCGATGGTGGAAGCACATCATACGCGAAGGAATGGAAACGTCAATACGATGGATTCTGGATTGAAGGCACAGCAGGAACTCTCACAAATCGAGGAGCAGATCGTGCGGCTCGAAGGGCTGGAAGGGCAGAACGCGGAAACGCTGCGCCAGATCCAGCAATTGCACGAGCGGGTGAACGGCCTGCGGCGCGAAGTTTCGTCGCATCTGAACGCCTGGGAGCGCACCGAATTGGCGCGTCATCCGCAACGCCCCTACACGCTGGATTACATCGAGCGCATTTTTACCGATTGGAGCGAGATCCACGGCGACCGCGGTTTTCGCGACGATCCGGCGATTCTCTGCGGCATGGCGCGCTTTCACGGCGAAGAAGTCCTGATTGTGGGCCAGCAGAAAGCGCGCGACGCGAAACAGCGCGTCTATCGCAACTTTGGCATGGCGCACCCGGAAGGATACCGGAAGGCGCTGCGGGTGATGAGGATTGCGGAGAAATTCAAGCGGCCGATTCTTACCTTCGTCGACACCGACGGCGCCTATCCCGGACTGCACGCCGAAGAGCGCGGCCAGGGAGAAGCCATCGCCCGCAACTTGCTCGAGATGGCGCGGCTGGAAGTGCCCATCATCGCCACCATCATCGGCGTGGGCGGCAGCGGCGGCGCGTTGGCCATTGCCGTGGCCGACCGCGTGTTGATGATGGAAAACGCGGTCTACTCGGTGATTTCGCCCGAGGGCTGTGCCTCGATCATGTGGCGCGACGCCAGCAAAAAAGGCTTGGCGGCGGAAGCCATGAAAATTACGGCGCAAGATTTAATCGGGCTGGGTTGCGTCGACGCGCTCATTTCCGAGCCCGCCGGGGGCGCGCATACCGACCATGCGCAGGCCGCGGAGTTGCTCGACGCCGTGCTGCAACAGCATCTGGCCGAGTTGAAGCGGATGCCCGCCGCCGATTTACTCGAAACCCGCTATCGGAAATTTCGCAACATGGCGCCGTTTTTCGAAGTGGAAGTGTAGAAACGGTGAGGTTATATGCCGCCGGTGTTTGAATGGGATTCTCGGAAAGCCAGGAGCAATCAGCGGAAGCATGGGGTCAGTTTCGATGAAGCGTGTACAGTATTCGATGATTCTAGGGCGACGATTTTTCCAGACGAGGATCATTCCAATGGAGAGGAACGAGAGATCATGGTGGGCCGCTCAATTGTCGATCGTGTGTTGCTGGTGAGTTTTACGGAACGCTCGTTGGATCGAGTTCGAATCATCAGCGCTCGCAAAGCGACGCGAAGAGAACAAAAGGACTATGAAGAATATATCGGAAATTAAGTCACGCGAAATGCGTTCCTCGAAAGACCTTCGGAGCGAATACCGGTTTGACTATGCGAAGGCCCGACCCAACCGTTTTGCGCATCGCGCGCGCGCGAAATCCGTTGTCGTGCTTCTTGCTCCAGATGTTGCGAAGGTATTTAAGACGGGCGAGTCGGTCAACGACGCACTGCGAGCGATCCTGAAGGCGGTGCCGCGGAGAAAAGCTCCGGCGAGTTCGAACTAGATTTTCCCGCAGCCGATGTGGAACAGTAGAGATTCGTTGAGGTTTTCCTACAAGATCGGCAAATGCAAACAGGGCTGCACCAGGAAATCGAGCGGGTCGATTCGCTCTAGCGCTTTTTCCACCACCGATGCCTTGCATTCCTCAAGCGTAATCAGAAGAGGCAGGTGTGATTTCGGGGAGCCTGGCCTTTGCAGCACCGAATCGATGTTGATGCCGCACTGGGAGAGAATTGTGGCGAGGCTGGCGATGATGCCGGGCCGGTCCTTCACCATGAAGCGCAGATAGTGCTTGGCGGTGAAATCGGAGGTGACGGCCGGCGTTCTCTCGTCCGCTCGTTCAGCGTAACTCGCACCGGCTTGCTGCGAGCGGGCGATCGCCAAAATGTCGGAGACGACGGCGACGGCGGTGGGATGTCCGCCAGCGCCGTGGCCTCCAAAGACGGTCTCGCCACCGTAGGTCCCGGTAGCCACCACTAAATTTTGGCTGCCTTCCACGCGCGCCAACGGCGATGAGAGTTCGACGAGCGCAGGCTGGACGGCGGCAAACAGTTTTTCGCCGGTGAGTTCCGCCCAGGAAATCTGGCGAATGGTGCAGCCAAGCTGGCTCGCGAATTCAAAATCGACGGTGTCGATGTTGGCGATCGAGCGGGCCGCGATGCTCTCGGGCCTGACGATGCAGTGCAGTCCGATGCGCGCCAGGATGGTGAGTTTGGCGCGCGCATCCAGGCCTTCGATGTCGTCCGTGGGATCGGCCTCGGCAAAGCCCAGCTTCTGCGCCTCGCGCAGAGCGGTGGCAAAGGGAATGCCGTTCGCTTCGATCTGGCTGAGAATGTAGTTGCACGTGCCGTTAAGAATGCCGCGGATCTTGAACAGATCGTCGCCGGCCAAGCCCTCGTGCAATCCGGAAATGACCGGCACGCCGCCGGCCACCGACGCGCCAAAGACGATTTGCCGGTTCATCTGGCGGGCAAGATCGATCAACTCGGGGCCGCAATGCGCGATCAACTGTTTGTTGGCCGTGACCACGGATTTGCCCGCTGCGAGCGCGCGCCGGATCCAGTCTTCGCTGGGCTGAAGTCCGCCCATGACCTCGACGACGATATCCACGTTGGAAGATAGAACGTCGTCGATGTTTTCCGTCCACTGCACGGAAGAGGGAAGCCAGTCGACTTTTTTTCGCGCCACGTTGCGATTGAGGACGTGCGTCAGGCGCAGGCAAGTGTTCGAGCGCTCGCAAAGAATTTTAGCCACGGAACTCCCGACCGTGCCGAAGCCGAGGAGGGCCACGTTGCAGATTTGTGCGCCGTCGTTTGGCCGGCCAGCGCTCTGTCTGCCAACATTCTGTGCGCCGGCGTTCTTTGGGCCGGCGACGGCGCGGTTGCCGGTGGGATCGAGATTGGATATCATTCCATCTCCCGCGCTCTGGATACTGGATTTCTCTGGCGTGTCATCGGTCTTTGTGCCTATCTGCCAACCCGGTTGTTTTATTGTAAGCTGGCCCATATCTCTGGCGCGAATCGGAAATCTCAAAGGGGGCGCCCCAAGTCTTGCGCTTTTCGAGACGTGGGCCGCAGCGCGTGGAAAATCGCCGGTCCAGCGAAAGCCCGTGGCAGGGTCACTGACCGAAACCTGCGTCCCAGCGACCACCGCGCAGGAATCTTCGAGAACGGTGCCGGTGAAGGATCCAGAAGACTGCGCGAAGAGGGGCGCGCCGCGTTCGAGAAAAACCCGGCAATCACGATGCGTGAATGAAACGATTCAAAACAATGTATCGTGCGGCAAACTGGCCCTCGATAACAAGGGGAAAACGGGCGGCAGATGTTATCCACGTCCAGCTTCGCAATTGGCCTGTATGGAACGCATCGCTGGGCTGGACAACGATGGGCAAAGAGGGGCCGGGATGGCTGCGTTGGCGGCCATTATGGGGACGACCGGGGCGGGCTGGCGATGGCGAATCAGACTGCTAATTGAAAGCTTCCAAAATATCTCCCGATGGGGCTATACTCGATTGGCGGCACGCGCCCTGGTGGAACTATGACTTACGCTCGCTGTCCTTTTCGGCGAAGATCGCGCTCTCTGGCGGCAGTGTTTTTGCCTTGCAGCGTGCTCCTCATGTGCTCTCTCGCGTTGGCCGGTCAGCCCGGGCAATCCCTGGAACTCTCTCGACCCATTCGGTCATGGGAGTTTGTCTCGGCCGTAAGCACTCGCGCCGGAATCTTCGGGAACGAACAAGGTACGCTCGAAGCGTGGGTCTATCCGTTGAAAATCCTGCGCGATTTTCATCTACGGTTTCATGTCGATGGCGCCATCGTGCCCGCGGAAACGCTGGCGCGAACTTTGATGGTTCGCCCCGAGTCCAGCACGATCGTCTACACGGGCGACACTTTTTCCGTGCGCGAAACTTTGTTTGTTCCCGTGCATGAGCCGGGCGCCGTAATCGCTCTGGAAGTCGAGACAACCAAGCCGTTGGAGATTGAGGCCGTCTTCAATCGCGATTTTCAGTTGGAATGGCCGGGCGCCATCGGAGGCGCAAGCGGAGAGTGGAATCCAACCCTGCGCGCCTTCCATTTCGAAGATGACGCGGGGAAGTTTGAGGCGCTGGTCGGTTCTCCATCCGCCACTAAGATCACGGAAGAATACTCCAGCAACTACTTCAATGCTCACCAGGACTCTTTTCTACTGGGCGCGACCGAAAAAGGGAGGGAGACGAAGCTGATAGTAATCGCCGCGTCTTTCACCGGCCATGAGCCGCTGGCAAAACTCTACGATCACCTGGGGAAGGATTATCGGGAATTGCTGCGCAGCTCGGCCGAGTATTACCGGGATTATCTGGCCCGCACGGTTAGCGTTCAGCTCCCCGATGCGCAAATCGAAGCGGCGTACGACTGGGCAAGAGTGGGCATGTTGCAAGGCGTCGTGCAGAACCCTTTTTTGGGGGAGGGGCTGGTTGCCGGATTCGACACGTCGGGCGACGACGAGCGCCCCGGTTTCGGGTGGTTTTTTGGCCGCGATGCGGAGTGGACTTCTTTGGCGCTGGATGCGGAGGGCGATTTCGCGACCGCGCGTAACGCTTTGGAGTTTCTTAGTAAGTATCAGCGGGCCGACGGCAAGGTCCCTCACGAAATCTCGCAAAGCGCAAATTTTGTGGACTGGTTCAAAACACAGTGGGCTTTCGCGTCCGCCGACGCCACGCCTCTGTTCATTATTGCCGTGAACGATTACGTGACGCGAAGTGGCGATACCGGCTTCGCCCGCGAGAAGTGGGACAACCTTTGGAGAGCGTATGAGTTTCTTCAATCCACTTACGATGCGCAGGGATTGGCCCAGAACGCCGGCGTGGGCACCGGCTGGATCGAAGGGGGACCGATGTATCCGGCGAGGGTTGAGCTTTATCAGGCATCGCTGGGACTGGAAGCCGCGCGCGCGCTTTCTCACCTCGCCCATCTTCTGGGCAAAGAAGATATTGGCCAGCAAATGGCACAGACTTTCGCGCGGCAAAAGCCGGTTTTAGAGAACGCCTTCTGGTCCGATGAAAAGCTAATCTACGCATACGCCCTCGATGTGAACGGCAACGAAGCGAATCGTGACTATGCGAATCGTAAACGCGCCGATACGGCGAGCGTACTGGCCGCGGTGCCCATGTGGTTTACGCAACTCGATGGAGATCGAGCGCGAAGCATGATTCGGCAACTCGCGGGCCCAGGCCACCAGACCGACTGGGGCATGCGGATTCTTTCTTCCCACGATCCTAACTACGATTCCGGCGGATACCATTTCGGTTCCGTGTGGCCGCTATTCACCGGATGGGCATCGGTCGGAGAATACCGCTATCATCGCCCGCTTCCGGCTTACTCGAATTTGCGGGCCAACGCATTGCTTACGTTTGACGGTTCGCTCGGCCACGTTACCGAGGTCCTTACCGGCAATTACTTTCAGACGCTAGCGACCGGGTCGCCCCACCAGATTTGGTCGGCGGCCATGGTGGTCAACCCACTGCTGACCGGCTTGTTTGGCCTGCGAACGGACGCGAGCATTTGTCATTTGGATTTCGCACCGCACGTCCCAGCGGACTGGAATTCATTTTCCATCACGAATGTGCACCTCGGCGTAGTAGCGTTGAATCTGAGTTATCATAGGGCGCCTGACAGTATCCGATTAGAACTACAATCTACCGGCAGCGGCCATTGTACGGTTGAGTTTTCGCCAGCGCTGAGTTTGCGCGCCAAAATTACCGGCGTTCGACTCAATGGCCATGCGCTGCCGTTTCATGTGGACGCGAATTCCTCGGACCAACATGTCACCATCGCCATTCCGGTTGGCGGCGGCCATGATATCGTCGAGATCCAGGTGAAGAACGATTTTCAACTGAGCGAATCGTCGAGCCTTCCAACACTGGGCAGTACAAGCCACGGCTTGCGAGTGCTCTCCGAATCGTGGACGCCCAACCGGGATGCGCTAAGCCTGCAACTCTCGGGCGCGGCGGGAGAAAGTTATGAACTCACTGCCTGGGACCCGAGTCAGATTTCTTCCGTGGAAGGCGCGGAGATGGAGAAGACGAGTGGACCAAAGGCCCAAGTCCGTGTAAAACTTCCGGTGGCTGCGCCGGGAGTCGATCCGCAAGCTACTGTTGTCTTTCATTTCGCACCAAGGTAATCGGCCACTGCTTTGAATCAGTTGGTGAACATTAACTATGGATATTGGCTTTTGAATTACGGAGGACCCCACGAATGTTACGAAGCCTTAAAGTGGCAATATTACTCATTGTAAGTATGTGCGTCTCAGCTACTTTCTCGCAGGCGCAGACCCGTGCCGTGGATGCGGAAGGCCATCAGTGGTGGCAAAATGCGGTCTTCTACGAAATTTACCCGCGCAGTTTCGCCGACAGCAATAACGACGGGATAGGAGATCTCAAGGGTATCGACTCGAAACTCGACTATCTGAAGGACCTTGGCGTGGATGCGATTTGGATTTCGCCGTGTTATCCTTCGCCTCAAGTCGATTTCGGCTATGACGTTTCCGATTACGAAAATATCGACCCGATGTACGGAACGCTCAAAGACTTCAAGCATCTGGCACGCGATGCGAAGAAACATGACATCAGAATCATCATGGATTTCGTTCTCAACCATACTTCCCCGCAGCACAAGTGGTTCCTGGATTCGGCATCTTCGCGCAATTCGGCGCATCGCGACTGGTACATTTGGCGCGATGGCAAGGCGCCAGGCGTTCCTCCCAACAATTGGGTCTCCGATTTCGGCGGTTCGACCTGGCAATTCGATCCGAAGACCGGCCAGTATTACTACCACTACTTTGCCGTAGGGCAGCCCGATCTGAACTGGCGCAATCCCGCGGTCGAAAAGGCCATGTTCGATGTAACTCGTTTCTGGTATAAGCGCGGAGTTTCCGGGTTCCGGCTCGATGCCGTGGACCTATTATTTGAGGACCCGGACCTACACGACAATCCGCTGTTGCCAGGCAAGAACGAGTTCGGCGACCCCAACATGCAAAACAAGTACAACGATAAGTTACCCGAGGTCCACGTTGAGTTGAAGAAGTTACGCCAGGTTGCCGACGAGTATAACGCCGTCTTAATTGGAGAAACCTATACCTCGAACCGTGACGAATTGAAAGAATATTATGGCGATCATAACGACGAAGTCCAGATGCCCATGGATTTCATGTTCTGCGAGGTCAACAAACTTTCTCCGTCCGAGTTCCGCACCCAAATTGCGAACGCCGAGTCCACGGGCGGCTGGCCGGTCTATGTGATTGGCAATCACGATATGCCACGCTCGTATGTGCGCTTTGGCGACGGTACGCACAACGACCAAATCGCCAAGCTCATGGCTGGGATGTATCTGACGCTTCGCGGCACACCGATCATGTATTATGGCGAAGAGCTGGGGATGGAGAACAACGATCCTACGCGCAAGGAGGACGTGAAAGATCCAATTGGCATAGCTGGATGGCCCAAGGAAAAGGGCCGCGACGGTGAACGCACGCCCATGCAGTGGAACGATTCGCCCAACGCAGGATTCAGTCAAGCTACGCCGTGGTTGCCGGTCCCAGCAAGCTATAAGACGCACAACGTGGCCAGCGAACTAGCGGAGCCCGCATCGGTGTTGCAATTTTATAAGCACCTGCTGGCACTCCGGCATCAGGAGCACGCCTTGTTATATGGGGACTATGTGGCGCTGAATCAGGACAATCCCAACGTGCTTTCCTACCTTCGGCGGTACAAGAATGAAGCCGTGCTAGTTGTTCTCAATATGTCAGCGGCCACGCAGCAAGTTAGCTTCAATCTTTCGGAACAGGGCTTCTCTTCCGCAAAAGTCACAACGCTGCTGACGACTTCGGCGGGAGCACCTAGCGGCCAGTTGAATCAGGTTACGTTGGATCCATTTGCAGTCTACATTGCACGGGGGACTCGATGAAAAAGATATGTGGAAACGCACTATTCATTAGCACATTACTGATGTGCCTGACGATGAGCACCATGGCCTCGGCCCAGGCTCAGGCGGATGGCGGTCGAAGCACATTGCTTTCCGGCCTTATCTCGCTTCATAACTATGTCCAAAAGCGAGTATCGAGTTATGATCGCACTGGTGGCAATGACGATTTTGTCAAGATTGCCTCCAAGAATACAATTACAATACTCGACGATCCCGGCCCCGGAATCATTACACACATCTGGATCGGATTCGGTGCATCGGAGAAGTATCACCTCAAGAAACTTGTTCTGCGTATGTATTGGGACGATGAAGCAACTCCAAGCGTGGAGACTCCACTGGGCGACTTCTTCGGTCTCGGCTTGGGAGACTATTTCCAATTTGAATCCACGCCCCTGGTTGTGGCCCCGGAAAATGCACTGAACTGTTTCTTCCCGATGCCTTTTCGCAAGCGCGCCCGCATTACCGTCACCAACGAGGGCAGCGAGAATCTCGACGATTTTTATTTCAACATCGACTATCAAGCTTTGAACAAAGACCTTCCCGCCGACACCATGTATTTCCATGCGCAATATCGCCAAGCGACGCCGGCCAAAGGTTGGACCAACCAGTGGGAGTCGAACGATACGCCAGCTGTGACCGCAAAGAAGAATCTTGACGGAGAAGGTAACTATGTGTGGCTGGAAGCCACCGGGCAGGGACACTATGTAGGTGTTACTATGTCCGTTCTTCAAAATCAAGATGGCTGGTGGGGTGAAGGCGACGACATGTTTTTTATCGACGGAGAAAAGCTGCCCTCCATTAACGGCACCGGATCGGAAGACTATTTTCTCGGAGATTGGGATTTTGGCAACCATCCTTTCTCCTACGCTCTATTTGGCGCGCCGGTGAAAGGAGCGGAGTTAGCGGGCAGCCGCTCTTCCGTGTACAGGTTTCATCTGGATTCGCCGATCCCATTTACCAAGTCTATCCGAGCGACGATCGAGCATGGCCATGGCAATCATCGTTCCGACAACTATTTCTCCGTCGCCTATTGGTACCAGAAAGAACCCCATGCCGCGTTTCCTCCTCTGCCCTCGGTTGAACAACGCCTGCCGAGGATTTATCCCGTAGGAGGTCCAGGGAATGCAGCGAAGTAAGCACTCGGCCAAGAATGATGTGCAACGACTTCGACTTGTACTGATCCTTGGTTTCTGTTTTTGCGCATTGCTTTCGACGGCACAGGAGAGCGATACCGGGAAACATCCACTCGTAGTCGGCTACTATCCCGGATGGGGTATTCGCGATCATTTCTTCGTCAAAAACCTGCTTTCTCTGGGCGCATTGCCCTTGCTTGACCAGATCAATTACTCACAGGGACATATAGCAGGCAGTCAATGCACGATCGCCAATCCGAGTTATGACCTCAATTACACAGTTTCCGCGGACAACAGTGTGGATGGCACAGCCGACACGCCCGAAATGCCGCTGCGAGGGAACTTCCATCAATTACAAGAATTGAAACGCCTCTACCCTCACCTGAAGATATTGATGTCTCTTGAAGGAACGGCGGACGTGTTTGTCGAGGCGGCGCAGCCCGCGAACCTTCATGCCTTTGTCGCCTCCTGTATTCAAAGATTCATCAAAGGTAAGTTTGCCGACGGCGTCGAGGCCCCGGGTTTGTTCGATGGCGTCGATATCGATTGGGAGTATCCCGAGGAGGCCGACAAGCTCAACTTTATCGCCTTGCTGGGAGAGTTCCGACGCCAGCTCAATACGGCCGGCGAGGGTCTTCTGTTGTCTGTCGCCATGGCCGACGCGGGCAAAATCTATCAGCATCTGGACATGAGAGCGGTCGCCCTTTATGCCAATGAAGTCGGAATCATGAACTACGACTATGCCGGGCCGTGGAGCAAAAGGACCGGTCTGGTCGCTCCGCTCTATAGTTCGCCAGGCGATGTGGCGAAAGGCGGGGATGTGGATTCCACTACACGAGGTTATAAAGACGCAGGCGTGCCAGCAGATAAGATGCTGCTTGGACTTCCCTTCTACGCCTATTCGTGGAACCAAGTGCCGGAGGCCAATAACGGGCTGTTTCAATTGGGCGAACCCGTGTCCCAAGACTCTTCTTACCACTACATTACTTCCATTCGAGATAAATTCACCATCTATCGGGACCCGAACTCCATGGCGCCATGGCTCTTCGATGGGTGGACATTTTGGACCTATGACGACGAAATATCCATAGCCGCCAAACTTAAGTACGCGAGAGAACAATCCCTGGGTGGAGTGATGATCTGGGAGTTGAGTGGCGACACTTCGGATGGAAAGTTACTCAAAACTATTTTTGAGCAAATCAAAAGTCATAAAGGGAAACTCTGAACAAGTCTCCGAAAGGGAAGCGAAGTGATTTGAAAGTACGGCCCTCAGCGGCTAAAGCCGCATGTAGCGCGGGTATTGGCGGCACGGCTGAAGCCGTGCCCTTTCAAAACTCTTCGGGAGCGAACTCAATCAGAGGTTCCAAAAACGACAACGCTGCACGGGCGACGCCTTGAATTGATACCTTGAATTGAAGGAGCGATTTCTTGAAGAAAATAATTGTGCTTTTCGGATGCGTTGTGACATGCGCGGCCCTTGTAACCTTGTCTGTGGCGCAAACCATCCAGGTCGATATCACTCCAGCGCACGCCACCAACCACTTCCGGCCTAATGAGACGATCGGAGCGGGTGTCGATCGCATAGCCACAGAAGCGGTCGACACAGGATTGGCCGAACCAAACTTAAGCAGGGCGCTCGCTTCCGGCTGGCAACCTGTCAGTTATCGCAACAATACCGAGTTATCCATCGAAGCCTGGCATTGGAACACGAAGGGTACGTGGAGCGAACCCGGCGAAAAAGGGTACTTTACCGGCTCGGCAACTCCCGGCGAACCGATTCGTCACTCCTATGGATATTCGTTGCCGCATCGTGGTTTTACGCGGAACGACGGTACGCCCAACGCCGGTTATTCCAGGCTCACGGACGGTGATGACAACAGTTATTGGAAGAGCAATCCGTATCTTACTGAGCGTTTCACGGGAGAAAGCGACTCTTTACATCCGCAATGGGTAGTTATCGACCTGAGCCAAGTGCAGCAAGTGAATAGCATTCGCATCAAATGGGCGCAGCCTTATGCCACGCGATTTGTAGTACAACACTGGAACGGGGAAGATCCCATGCACGGGGGCACGCACGGAGTGTGGCAGACCTTTACGTTTGGGGCGGTTGATCACGGTCACGGCGGATCCGACGTCCTTCGCCTGAATGCCGGTCCGATTGCGGTACGCTTCGTACGCATCCTGATGACGGAGTCATCGAACACCTGCGCAGTTGGCGAAGCATCGTCCGATCCGCGGTCTTGTGTTGGTTACGCGATTAACGAGATCTATCTGGGATCGACCTCAGCGGACGGGGAGTTTCACGACATTTTGCGGCACACGACCGATCAGGAACAGACGACGACTTATTGTTCTTCGGTGGATCCGTGGCACGAGGCCTCCGATCTGGGAACAACGCATCAGGTGCAGGTGGGCTTCGATCTGTTCTTCACCAGCGGCATCACGCGCGGACTTCCCGCCATGGTGCCGATCGCTTTGGTTTACGACACGCCGGAAAATGCCGTCGCCGAAATCGCCTATCTAGAAAAACGCAACTATCCCATCTCATACATAGAAATGGGCGAAGAAATGGAAGGCCAATATTTGAGTCCGGAAGACTATGGCGCGCTTTACGTGCAATGGGCCACTGCGCTCCACCGTCTCGACCCCACTCTCAAATTGGGAGGACCGGGGCTTGGCGGCGGAAATGAAGACCTGGAAATCTGGCCCGCTGCGAACGGCAAAGCATCGTGGGTGGCCCGTTTTATCGACTATCTGAAACAACACGGCCATATTAACGATCTGGCATTTTTTTCGTTCGAACACTATCCCTACGACGGTTGCAGAATTCCCTGGAGCAGCCTTTATGACGAGACCCAACTCGTAAGCCACATTCTGCAAGTCTGGCGCGACGACGGAGTGCCGGCAAATGTTCCCATGTTCATTACGGAATCGAACTTCTCCTCGGCGGCGAGCGAAACTTCGATGGACATATTTTCCGGGCTCTGGCTCGCGGATTACATTGGATCATTTTTGACCGCGGGTGGGAATGGAGTCTATTACTTCCACTACCTGCCACTGCTGATGGAGCACGGTTGCAACGATTCGCCCGGAACGTACGGCATGTTGAGCGTCGACGCCAACTACAAGATCCAACAGCCACTGGCGCAGTTTTTTGCGGCGCAGCTCATCAATCTGGAATGGGTCGAGCCGGGCGACAAACAGCACGAGGTGTATCCCGCCAAGGGCGATCTCGACGACGGCGCGGGACACGCGCTGGTCACGGCGTATGCCGTGAAACGCCCCGATGGGCAATGGTCTTTGCTGGTGGTGAATCGCGACCAACAGAATGCGCACCGCGTTCGGATCGAGTTTCAAAACCAAGGCAACGGAGAGAACGATATTTTTGCCGGGCCGGTTGAGATCTCTACGTTCGGAAAAGGGCAGTATCAGTGGCATCCGGGACATACTCGTTATGTGGGACACGCCGAATATCAGGCTGAACCTTCGGTGGTAGCGGAGAGCTTCGGATATGCCGATCCGGATGGGCCGATCCTGCACACCGAGCAGAAGGCCGGCGCCGACACAGCTTACGACTTACCGGCAGCATCGATCGTCGTGATCCGTGGCAACATACGCGCCCGGTAAGTGGACAGGCAGTGATAGGGGTGCGCGTTGTGGAGTGTGTTTCATAAATGCCTTCCAGCTTGGAAAGCACTTACCTCCTTGGAAAGTACTTACCTCAGGGGCTAAAGCATTTCGCGTGATGGTATAGAGTGTGTACCCTCAGCGGCTAAAGCCGGAACCCCTTGTAACTCCTAACGGCACGGCTGAAGCCGTGCCCTACCCGTTCCTGCCTTCCCCATACAGTAACTCGGGAAATGCTCTAAGTTGGGGAAATTCTGAGGACGGAATTTCTGATGCGCAACTCGGTCTGGAGGACGATTTTCTGGGGCGGCTTGTTCATGCCATCGATGCGCGCGAGCAACAAGCGCGCGGCGGTGCAGCCGAGTTGATAGCCGGGCTGGTAGATGGAGGTCAAGGCGGGGTCGGTGAATTCCGTCCAATCGAGAGCGTCGAAACCGATGATGGAGACATCGCGGGGGCAATTCAATTTGAATTCGCGCACGGCGGAGAGAGCGCCCAAGGCGATCAAATCGTTGGCGGCGAAAATGGCGGTTGGGCAGGGAAGAAGCTGCAAGAGCCGCTGGGTGGAACTGTGGCCGCCCTCACGGTCAAAGCGAGACTCCTGAATATACTCGGGCTCGCTGGTAACTTTGGCTTCGCGCAGGGCCCGCAAGAAGCCGGCTAGGCGCTCGGCGGCGTTGGCCAGGTGGTGCGGGCCGGCGGCCACGCCGATGCGGCGATGGCCCATCTGGAGAAGGAAGCGTCCGGCGCGGTAACCGCCCTCTTCGTTGGCGACGGTAACGGTGTCACCTTTCCAGTTTGGCGGGCGCCGGTCAATGCAGACGACGGGCGGGCCGGGAGCGTTTGCGGGCACTGCGGCGCTTTCGGAGGGGATAAGAAGAATGCCGGCTGGGAGGTAAGACTTGAGTTCGTTGAGGTACGTGATCTCTTTGTCGGGATCGTTGTCGGCGTTACAGAGGACGAGGCGGTAGGAACTCTTGTAGGCCACGTCTTCCACGCCCCGCACAATGGCCGGGAAGAAAGGGTTGGTAATGTCGGGGATGATCATCCCGATCATGTTGGTGCGGTTGAGGCGAAGGCCGCGGGAAAGCTGGTTGGGCTGATAACCCAAACTACCGATGGCATCGAGCACGCGCTGGCGCAAGGGCTCGCGTACGGGCGCGGTTTTGTTGATCACGTGAGAGACGGTGCCCAGCGAAACCTTGGCCCGCTTGGCGATCTGGTGCATGGTGACCCGCGAACCATTCGCGGCCGATTTTTTCGGTGTGTGTTTCAACCAGCTATGTTACTCCATTCGAGTTACTTCATCTGTGTTATCGAGAATCGGCAACGCAACGGAAACCGATGGTGCCCGAGCGATCGATGCTGGGGGCCATCAGCAGGTATTTTCCGTGTTCCGACAATTTATAGGCCTGCGGGAAATACCAGCGCGATCCCTGCGGCTGATAATGGCTTCCGCCGCGCAGGATGGCCGCGCGGGTATGGTTGTCGGAGTACTCGTCGGTCCACTGCCAAACGTTGCCGACCATATCCAGCACGCCAAACGGGCTTGCGCCTTGGGGATGAGCGTCGACGGCGCTGGCGGGTTGCAGGTCGCGGCCCCGGTCGGGTTGCGGAACGGCCTCTGGGTTCCAATCGTTGCCCCAGGGATAGGCGCGCCCATCGGCGCCCTGGGCGGCGTATTGCCATTCCCATTCGTGCGGCAATCGTTTGCCCGCCCACTTGGCGTATGTCCGCGCATCTTCAAGAGAGATCCAAGTGACCGGTTTGTTTCCCGAGCCCTCGGCGTAGTTGTTTCCGATCCAGTCTTTCAGAAAGTTGTGATCGTCCGCTGGGTGGTAATGGGTAGCGTCGAGGAATTTCTTGAATTCGGCATTGGTCACGGGGTGGACATCTATCCAAAAGGGCTTGATATGCACGGTGGCTTCATGGAAGCGGCGTGCAGAGGGTTCCCACGGATACTGAACATCCACGCCTTCGTCGTTCATGCCTTCGATTTCGATCCCGTTCACGCGAAATACGAAATCGGCTTCCGGGACACGGACCATATTTTTTGGCGTGCCTGAAGGAGCGGCCGTTTCGGGAATGTCGACGATTTGCTGGTGAAGCGTGTGCCATTCGCGGGAGAACGTGCGCAGCGGCTTCTCGCTCAACGTGTGCATGGTGGCGAGGAGCGTGTTCAGGGTATGGTCCGGGGCCGCGGTTTCGAGGATGGCGCCATAGCCATCTTCCTCCATGTCGAAACTCAGGACGGCGCCGCCGCTCTCCTTTGTGGTTTTGATTTCCGTGCCGTGCCAGAGGTCGAAATAGCGCGATCCTTCTTTGTAAGGCACCAGCAGTTGACGGCCGGAAACGGGATAGTGATTGCGATTGACGAGGGTCCAGAGCGTGGATTGCGCGCTGGGCCATTTGCTCGCAAAAACGCCAAACTGTTGCGTGAAGGTGTGCGGTTCCCAATCCGGACCGAGGAGCAGGGAACTGTAGGCCCTTTCAATGGTGGCGATGCGGCGCAGAGCTTCGGCGTCGCGCGGAGTCATTTGGTTCCAGATTCCCCAGATATTTTCCCAGCTCTCGAATCCGATGCCGTTGAAGAAAGCGGATTGCAGATCGTCCAGGTGATCGTGGGCCCAGCGATCGCAGATGTTGACCATGTGGCGGGGCTCGAGCCACTTATAGGTGCTCACCGCGGGAGCGAAGTCGTACTTCCAGTAGCCCCAGGACATATTGTTATAGGCCAGCATCTCGTCCGAACCGAAAGCGAGTTCAGGCTCGAGCGCCAGGGGATGGCCGAGGTCGTCGGAGGCCGTGCGGAAGGCGCGCACCATGCCATCCAGCGTGTCGCCATTGATGCCGTCGGCGCCAATCTGCGCCAGGAAACGGGACGTGGCGACCCAGTTGGGCATTCCTTCGTCATGCGTTCCCTGGTCCCACATCATGACCGGAAAGAGCACACGCACGCCGAGGCTGTGAAACTGGTCGACCATGTGTTTCAATTCTGGCGGGCCGCCGGGAAGATCGCGGAACAAATCGTATTGGTTGCGGCTGTCGATTCCAATGTTGGGATAGGTGGGCCAAATCAGCACGCTGTCAATTCCGCCATAGCGTTCGAGCAAATCGTTGAGATAGCGGTCCACGGTGTATTGCTGCGCGGAGGGATCGTAAAAGAAGCGATCATGGACCATCATTTGAGGCTGGACGAAGCTGGACTGCGTCCACTGCAACTCCTTTCTCGCATATTGCGATCCCTCATAGCCCATGCGAAGAAGATGTTCGACGCGCCAGTGCTTGATGTCGGAAAGCCAGCTTGCAATGTCCGCCTTTGTGCAAGTGGAGGCGCGCACCGAATCCCAGTCGGGGATGGACTGGCAGGCAGGCGCGGGGATCTGCTCTCCCTGAGGATGAGTGGAGCTATCTTGGGCGAGAAAAGTCGTGGGCAAAATCAACGAGAAGAATAGAACGGACAGAATGGCCAAATATTTCAAGGGAGCCTCCAACGGCACTTTCCGACTGAACATGCGACTATAAAATATAAAAGCTTTCAATGTGGAAGTACAGTCGTAAATTGAAATTCTTCGATGAGGGCTACCTTGGAACAATGGGGATCGCTGCCAGTGGATGGAGGCAAGGGAGTCTTTCTCCTCTCCACGCCTTCGGCAAAGCCGTCACTGAAGACGGTCAAAATTTAATAGTTCTGCATGTTCCATGCGATTCCAGAGCTTCCCAACGGGCGAGTGCCGGGGAATTTCAAGAGGAAAAACCGGCAGGCCCAGGATTTTGAGAAATAGATGTTGACAAGGGAAGTTGAGAATGAGTAGTCTAGCAGATGGAATTTGAAAGCTTTCAAAATGAGTGAGCGGAGGATTATCGTGACTTCTGTTTCCAAGTGGCTGGTCCCGTTTTTATTGCTCGGCGTGTTCGTTGTTGTGGCGGAAAACCCCGCAGTGGCGCAGTACAGCAGTGGTTTCGAAGCGACAGTCGTCGATCCCACGGGCGCAGCGGTCCAAGGCGCGGAAATCACAGCCACGAATCTGGACACGCATGTGGTACAGTCGGCGGTTTCCGACAGTCAGGGATACATCCACATACGAAACTTGCCGTTGGGCAAGTATCGCGTTGAGGTGAAGGCGCAGGGCTTCAAGACCTGGGTGCAGTCGGACATCAAGCTTGAAGGCGGTCAGATTCGCACGCTCTATCCGCAATTGGCAATTGGCGAGAAGGTCACCAACATCGAAGTGGTCGCGGAGTTGGAGTCGGTGGATACGACGAGCGGGACCGTGGGCCGGACGATGGAGCAGAGGACGGTGCAAGATTCTGCGCTGACGGGTGAGAACCTCTATGCCAGTATGGCGACCCTGGCGCCGGGCGTGACGGGGCTGGAAATTGCGAACTCGAACACTGGGTCGGCGGGCTCGATTGGAACGACCCCCTTCGCTTCCGAATCGAACTTTCAGATCAACGCCGCCGGACAGCGGCAGGAAGCGAACGAGTATCAGGTAGATGGGACGACCGTGAATGGCAACTCGCGCGATGGCGTTGTGAATATCACGCCGGAGCCGGACACGGTCGCCGAAATGAATGTTACTGCATCGACCTTTTCCGCCAATAAGGGCGTTCAAAGCGGCGCCCTGATTGAAATTTTCACCAAGCCCGGCACCGATCAATTCCACGGCAGCTTATCCGAGGTGCATGCCGACAACCTCCTGATGGCTAGGAATGAATTCGAGCCTAATCCTTTTGTGATGCCTAAATATATCCGCAACGATTTCGGCGGAACTTTTGGCGGACCGATCGTCAAGGACAAGACTTTTTTCTTCGGCTCGTTGTACTGGATGAAGAGCGTTCTCGGCGGTGTCGATAACGATATGCTGGAGACGCAGCAGTTTGAAAACTACGTCATCCAGAACTTCCCGAATTCCATGGCGACGCGGTTCTACAAGGCCGCGCCTCCCGCGGTGTTTCCAAACCCAAACACGTCGCCTTACACCCTGACCGTCGCGCAGATTGAACAGAACTATGGCAGCCCCTACTCCACTACGGCCAACATCCCCAGCGATATGGTTGCCGAAGCGTACGATATTGTGACTGTCGAACCAATCAATAATGGTTTTCAGGGCCACCTGCGCATCGACCACAACCTGCGCGGCGACAACGACAAGCTCTTTTACAGCATGTTCCGGAATACGACGCATGGGGAAAATTCCGACCCCCGTCCCACCTACTCGTACATCAATCCGAATTCCACTCTCTATAACAAAGTGGACTACCTGCACACTTTCTCTCCCACCATCATCAATGAATTGGGAGTTGCCTATAACCGGCTAACCGGGAACCAGCCGGACAAAGTGCCATCCCTGCCGAACGTGGGGATTCAGGGAATTGACGATGGTTTTTGGCAGTGGGGGCCATCGGGTTGGGTGCAAAACAATTTTCTGGTGCATGATACCTTGACCTGGATGCATAAGTCCCACAGTATTCATTTCGGAATTGACATCCGCCGGCTTCAGGATATGGATAACTTCACCAATGGCGAGGATCGTCCTTTCTTCTGGTTCAACAACCTTATCGATTTCGCGGCGGACCAGCCTACGTCGCAGAGCGGGCCGATCCTGGATGTGCAAACCGACGGCGTGGCCCATAACTTGTATCAACGGGTCCTGATGATCTACGTCGCGCCCTATGTGCAGGACGATTGGAAAGTAAACCGGCGGCTGACTTTGAACCTCGGTGTACGCATGGACGACTACGGCCATCTCTCCACCGTGATGAACGGGCACGATCCGATCGCATTCTACACGCCGGGAACGGGATCGACCTTTGCCGAGCAGGTGGCGAATGGCGGCATGAAGGTCCGTGGCAGCAATGGTATCGCAACCAACAGTGTGCAATACCGGATCGCTCCGCGCATCGGATTTGCCTGGGATGTATTTGGCAATGGCAACACGGCCATACGCGGCGGCTACGCCGAATTCAGCGACAAAGTCGGCGAGTATGCGTATGTGAACAACATGCGCACCAATCCGCCGAATTATGCCGATCCGTATATCAGCATGTACACCGCTGGAACCACGTTGAGCAATTTCTCCTATGGCATTAGCAGCCAGACTACGAACGGAGGGGCACAGGGATTCGCGCCGCCTCCGGGCGTTTCCTACCAGGTCAATCCGAATGGCAGTCTGGTGGGCATGCAGATCAGCGTGGGCGGAATCGACCCGAACCTGAAGCCGCCGCTGGTCCATAGCTGGGCCCTCGGTATTCAGAACAAGGTTGCGGGGTTTATGATCGAAGCGACGTATATGGGCACGGCCAGCCGTGACCTCTATATTCAGACCGACGTCAATCGCTATGCCGGCGACCTGATCCAGCACGATGGGAGCCAGGAGCGGCTGAATCCAAGCTTTGGAGCGGTCACCTACGGGCGCTCGGCCGGCAACGCCAATTCCGACCTGGCGGCGTTTTCCATCTCCAAGCATTTTGCCAAGGGCTGGACGACGCACGCCATCTATACCTGGGGCAAGTCGCTCGATTACACCAGCAGTAACGACAACGGAGTTGCCAACGCCGAGTCCATTTTCGACGCGCAACATGTGGCCGCTCAGTACGGGCGGTCGGATTACGATTCCAGGCACCGTTTCTCCGGCGATGCGGTCTGGGACATTCCGGGCTTTAGGACCGGCGTTGCCCATGTCATTACCAGCGGTTGGACGCTTGCTCCGGTCATTGTTCTCCAGTCTGGACAACCGTTCACGGTTTACAACGGTGGCGCATTTAACCCCGTGTGGAACAACCCCTCCTGCGCGACGGCTGTCACTACGGGTTGCCAGGTCGTCGGCAACACCGGCGGTGACTACAATGCCGATGGGTTCGACTATGACACGCCGAACACGCCGTCGTTTGGCAATCACATCAACGCCAACCGTTCGCAATTTCTTAAAGGTGTTTTCCCCGTCAGCGCCTTTCCCGCTCCTGCTTTCGGTCAGGAGGGAAATTTGGGCCGCAACACTTACGACGGGCCGGGTTTTGCCCAAGTGAACCTGTCTGCCGAGCGGACCTTCAAAATCTCGATGCTAGGCGAGGTGGGATCGTTTGAACTGCGCGGAGAATTTCTCAACCTATTCAACCGCGTCAACCTTACGAACCCGGTCAGCGACCTGAGCGCCGCCGACTTTGGAACGTCGCAAGGCCAGCAGACGCCGCGGGCGATCGAGATCGTGGCGCACATACGGTTCTAGCTGACAACTTCGTAACTCCCCGGTGGAGTAATGTCCGCCGGGGAGTTGCTGCGGAATTGAGACGCAATAGTCTGTGTTAGGCTCGGCAATGCAATGCTTGGCCTCCACGTTTTCATTTAGGTAGATGTGGCGTTTGCAGTATGTGGTGTGTGAAGTAGGTGCGTTCAAGGATTGGTGCGTTTGAAAATCTGTCCGACCTAGCAATAGGAGGAAAGGCGGCCAATGTATCAACCGGAGATTTACCTGATAGCGATGCTATTTATGCTCACCAGCATGATTTGCTGGGGATCGTGGGCCAATACGCAAAAGCTCGCGGCCGGATTTTCGTTCCAGTTGTTTTATTGGGATTATGTGATCGGAATCATCGTCGCCAGCCTGGTGTGGGGCCTGACGCTGGGAAGCATGTATGGCGGCCCGACGGCCTTCTGGGCCAACCTGACGCAAGCGGACCGTTCGCACCTGCTGCTGGCGATCGCGGGCGGGGTGGTGTTTAACGTTGCGAATCTGCTGCTGGTGGCCGCGCTCGATGTGGCGGGCATGGCCGTTGCGTTTCCAATCGGCATTGGTTTGGCGCTGGTGGTGGGAGTTCTGCTGAATTTCATCATCGATCCACGCGGCAATCCTCTGCTGCTTTTTGGTGGCGTCGCCTTCGTGGTACTGGCCATCCTGGTGGACGCGGCGGCCTACCGCAAGCGCGAAATCAGCGGAGAAGTGAGTGCGCGCGGCGTTTGGTTGAGCGTGACCGCGGGCATCCTGATGGGGCTCTTCTACCCGCTGGTGGCGAAGTCGTCGGCGGGCGGGCATTCGCTGGGACCCTACAGCGTAACTTTCGTATTTGCTATGGGCGTGGCCCTGTGTGCCGTTCCCATGAATTTGTGGTTGATGCGTCATCCCCTCACGGGCCGGCCCCCGGTTGCCTTTGCGGGCTATAAGAGCGCGAAGACTTCCTGGCATTTTTGGGGTCTGGCCGGAGGCATGATCTGGTGCACCGGCGCAGAGTCGAATTTCGTGGCTTCTCACGCTCATATCGTGGGCCCAGCCATCTCCTACGCCATCGGTCAAGGGGCCACGATGATTTCCGCGGCGTGGGGCGTGTTTGTCTGGAAGGAGTTTGCTTCCGCTCCGCCGGCATCGCGGCGGCTGATCCCGCTGATGTTTGTACTTTTCCTGATTGGACTCGGAGCCATTGCCGTCGCTCCGATCGTGAAGTGAGATTGTGAAATGAGATTGTGAAGCGATCGTGGAGCCAATGAAAAAGCGAATCGTGGTGGTGGGCAGTATTAATTTGGATCTGGTGGCGCGGGTGGAGAGAATGCCATGCTTGGGAGAGACCATCTCGGGCCAGGACCTGCAAACATTTAGTGGCGGCAAAGGCGCGAACCAAGCGGTCGCCGCGGCGCGGCTCGGAGCGCCGGTGACCATGATCGCGAAACTGGGCGACGACCATTTTGGCGGCCATCTGCGCGCCAACCTAGCCGAAGCCGGCGTGGATTCCACTTATGTGGAAAGCGTCGCAGGACCTTCGGGGACCGCGCTGATTACGACCATCCCGAACGGGGAAAACTCGATCATCGTGATTCCGGGAGCCAATGGCAAACTCCATCCCGAAGATTTGGAACGATGCCAGGATGAACTCCGCAACGCGGCCATTATTCTCGCGCAATTGGAATCGCCGATGCCGACCGTTGAACGCCTCGCAGGCCTTGCGAAATCGTTCGACGTGCCACTGATGCTCGACCCGGCGCCAGCGCAACCGCTGGCGGAGCAGATTTTGCGCGCGGTGACCTGGTTTACCCCGAATGAAAGCGAAACCCGGACGTTCGTGGGAGACGCACAATTGCAAGTGGACTCGAATTCGGCGCCCGGAGTAGCGGAAAAGGTCCTGCGGCTTGGCGTCCGCAACGTGGTCCTGAAACTCGGAGCCAAGGGCGTGTACCTGGCGGGCAAAGACGTCACGCCGCTGTACGTGCCCGGCTTCCACGTGGACGCGGTCGACAGCACGGCGGCGGGCGACACTTTCAACGGCGCGTTTGCATTTGGGCTCGCGGTCCGCAAGACGACCCCACAAAAGGCGGCGGAGTTTGCCTGTGCCGCGGCCGCGATCTCCGTAACCAGGCATGGAGCGCAGACTTCCATGCCTAAGCTGGCCGAGGTCGAAGAGTTCTTGCGCCAACGCTCAAAAGATATTTGCTAGAGTGTGTTTCATAAATGCCTTTCAGCTTGGCGAGCGCTTCCCGCGGGGGCATCCGCCCCAAGAATAGATGGGAGTCGTGGTCGGGAGGAAGTCAAAATCCCCACCCTGTGTCTGCAAAGAACGCAGACACAAGGACGGGGCACCTTCGAGAGTTGAGATGAATGAAAGGGCCAGCCCCCCAAGCACGGCGCAGGATGTTTGCCCAGCTCTCAGGGTTGGGTGTGTAATGGTATAAGAATCAGATACGCCCGGTACATGCTTTGGTGATACTCGACGCTGCATGCTGCCGAACGCGGCAGCGATTGTCAGAGGGTGAGTGTGCTTTCCCGCCCGACCCTGGGGTTCCGAGGAGCAGACCGTGCAACTTGAAACCACATCGCGCGCTCCCGATAGGCTCCGCCATACATGGTTGAGCGATACGTTCCAGGGATTCCGTCATCCCGGCCAACAGAAAATCGACTGGCGTTTGACACTGCCCTTCGCTATTGTGGTCGTGCCGATGGTAGCGGCCGATGCGGTTGCTTTGCGTCAGTTCAACCTCATCCGTATACAAGCTCAACTCATAAACCGTGTGGATCGAAGGTCAGTTAGTGTACTCCGCCTGCGCGCGGCAAATTGCTGCCAAACAAAGCTGAAGCGCAGACGCTGCGTGCGGCCTGCACCGTGGCCTCATGGATCTCGATACGGCGGAGATTTCGCGTGCCTTGGACGAGATCGGGACGTACGACCCCGAGATGTCCGATACCTTGCGGGCTCTCACCGACGAATACCAGTACGGGCGGCTGCTGCGAATGATTGAGAACAATGCCGATGCTAAGGAGGCCGCATGACAGCTCCGGTGGAAGCGAAGAGCAAGGGCAGGATCCTGATCATCGATGACACACCGGCCAGCCTCAAGGTGTTGATGGCGGTGCTGAGAGAACGGGGTTACGCCGTCCATCCCGCCAATGAAGGGCTGCTGGGACTGCGCTTTCTGCAAACCACGATTCCGGACCTCATTTTGCTCGATATCCACATGCCAGGCATGGACGGCTACGAGGTGTGCTCACGCTTGAAGCAGGATGAGCGGACGCGCGACATCCCGGTCATATTTCTCAGCGGCTCCGATCAGGTGTTCGACAAAGTGAAGGCCTTCCAGTGCGGCGGAGTCGACTATATCGTCAAGCCCTTCGAGCCGGAAGAGGCGCTGGTCCGGATTGAGACGCAGATGGCGTTGCGCCGGCTGCGAGCCGGCTTGGAGGAGGAGGTTCGGAAACGGACCGCCAATCTGGTCAGCACCAATGCGCGGCTTAAGGAAGAGATTGTGGAACGTAGACAGGCGGAGGAAGCGCTGCGGGAGAGCGAGGCGGAACTGAAAGAGGCGCAGCGCGTTGCCCACCTCGGCAGCTGGACGCTCGATGTGAAAACGGGAAAGGTGATTTGGTCCGACGAACTGTGCTCGATCTTGGGGATGGATAACTCCGTCGTAGCCCGCCCATTCTTGGAACATGCGCGACTCTACACGCCTGAGAGCTGGGCGCGGCTGAGCGCCGCAGTTGACAAGACTATGCGCACCGGGGAGCCCTACGAAGTGGAACTGGAGACGGTGCGCGCCGACGGAAGCCACGGATGGGCGGAAGCCCGCGGCGAACCGGTACGGGGGGCGGACGGCGCTATTACGGGCCTCCGCGGAGTGGCCCGGGACATCACCAAACGCAAGCAGGCGGAAGAAGCGCTACGGGAGATTGAACTGCGCTATCGTTTCCTCTTTAATGAGATGATCGTGGGGTTTGCGCTGATCGAACCCATCTATGATGAAAATGGCAAGCCCTGTGATTTCCGCTATCTGGAAGTAAACCCCGCTTTTGAAACCCATAGCGGCTTGCCCCGGGACAGAGTCGTGGGGAAAACGCTTCGTGAGGTCCTTCCCACCCTGGATGCCTTCTGGTTTGAAACCTACGGCAAGGTCGCGACCACCGGAGAAACAATTCATTTCGAGCAGCATGCACCACCCCTGGAGAAATGGCTCGAATTGATCGCATTCCGCACTCATCGGGGCCAGGTGGCGGTCACGTTCACCGATATCACCCAGCGGAAGCAGGCGGAGGAGGATCTCCGCAAAAGAACAGAAGAGTTGCAAAATTTTCAGGCCAACCTCACCGCCCTGTTCGAAAGCGTGACCGACCTGATTTGGACCGTGGACAGTGAGTTCCGGCTGTTGACCTTTAACGCCAAGTTTGCGGAGAACTTCCGCAAGAACTACGGCACGGAGCCCCGCGTCGGCGACATGCCCCAGGATCTCCTCCCCCCGGACCGCGCCGCAAAATGGCCGCCTTTGTACATACGGACTCTCACCGAGGGGCCCTTTCAACAGGAACACACCTTGCTCGACGGGCGCACGTTGGAGCTGCGTTTCAGTCCTCTGCTGCGGGAAGGCGAAGCGGTGGGTGTATCGGTCTTCGCCAAGGACATTACAGAGCAGAAGCGGGCGGAAGAGGATTGGAAGCTCACTTTCGACACGGTTTCGGACTCGGTGATGCTGTTGGGATTGGACCAACGCGTGCGGCGAGCGAATCGGGCCACGGCGAAAATGTTCGGAATGGATTTCGACCATATCGTGGGCCGGTACTGTTACGAAGTGGTGCATGGGTTCGATGCGCCGCCCGATTGGTGTCCGGTGCTGCGCATGATGAAATCCGGCAGGGAAGAACGCGAGGACATGCAAGAATCCCGCACGGGCAGGAGCTTTGAGGTTGTTGCCATGCCCGCGCGGGACGCCAGTGGGCAATTGACCGGATGCATCCACACGGTTCGGGACATTACGGAGCGCAAGCGGGCCGAGGAAGCGCTGCAAGAGAGTGAACGGCGGTATCGGCTCCTATTTAGTGAAATGACCGAGGGGGTTGTGCTCCTTGGAGTCCTCTACGATGAGAATGGCAAGCCGCGCGACTACCGCTATCTGGAAGCCAACCCGGCCTTTGAAATGCAGAGCGGCTTGCCCCAGGACAGAATCTTGGGGAAAACGGTTCGCGAAGTCTATCCCGGTCTCGATCCCTCTTGGATTGAAATCTGCGACAAGGTCGCGACCACCAGAGAATCGGTCCATTTCGAGAAATATTACGAGCCCCTGGAGAAATGGCTCGCAATGACGGCATTCAGTACTCGCCCGGGCCAGCTGGCGATCACATTCACCGATATCACCCAGCGCAAGCAGGCTGAGAAGGCGTTGCGCGAAAGCGAACGGCGATTCCGGGCGGTGTACGAGCGCTCTCCGATTGGCATTGCACTGGTGGATCCGCAAACCAGGCGATTTTTGCAAGCCAATGCGAAGTTTTGCGAAATCATAGGGCGCACTGAAGAAGAAGTGATGCAGTGCAACATGGCGAGCATTACCCACCCAGACGATGTTGCGATCAGCAACGAATATATGCGGAGGGTGCTTACGGAGGGGCTGGAAAATTTTGGACTGGAAAAAAGGTATCTTCGCCCGGATGGATCGGTGCGCTGGGGGAGGGTTCTGGTTGTGCCGATGGGGCGTGGAGGAGAGGAGCATCGAATCAGAATTACGCTGTTGCAGGACATCACCGATCAGAGGCGGGAGGAGGAAGCTATCGCCACCCTGGCGCAGGTACGGGCCGAAAGCAGCGAGAGTTTTTTCACTTCGATGGCCGTTCAGCTCGCCAAGTGCCTCGAGGCCGACTGCACGATTATCGGAGAACTCATCGAAGGCGAAGAGGCCCAGGTGAAAACGATTGGTGTCTGTGGCCAGGGCGCAATCGCGGAGAACTTCACTTACAATCTGGCGAATACTCCCTCCGAAGCAGTCATACGGCAAGGCGCTTGCACTTATATTTCCGGCGTGTCCGAGTTGTTCCCGGAAGACCCTTGGCTCAAGCAAACCAAAATGGAGGGCTATGCCGGGACGCCTTTGCGCGATTCGCAAGGGTGGTTAATTGGCATCATGGTGGCGCTCTACCAGCGGCCGCTGGCAAATGTGAAATTCGCCGAATCGATTTTGCTACTGTTCTCGACGCGGACCGCCGCTGAAATCGAGCGCAAGCGCGCCGATGATGCCTTGCGGCAAAGCGAAGAACGCTTCCGCGTGGCTCTAAAGAGTTCTCCGATTACGGTGTTCAACCAGGACCGGGATTTGCGTTACACGTGGATGTACAATCCTCAACTTCCGGGGCGTGTGAGCGATCCTCTGGGAAGGACGCAGGGCGAGTTCTACGGCCCTGAGGACGCTGAGCGCATCACGGAAATCCGGCGGCGCGTGCTGGAGACGGGGGTGGGAACGCGTCATGAAACACAGATCGTGGACCACGGTCGAAAGCGCTACTTCGATGCGACCATCGAACCGGTTTTTGACGCGGCCGGCGCGGTGATTGGACTCACCGGCGCCAGCACCGACGTCACCGAGCTCCGGGAAGCGACCGAGGCGCTGCGCGAAGCCAAGAAAAAACTCACGGAAGAAAAGCTTTATCTCGAGCGGGAGATCGATGCGGAACTGGGGTTCGGGGAAATCGTCGGGCGCAGCAAAGCCTTGCAGGAGGTCATGGAGCAGGTGAGCAAAGTGGCGTCGAGCGACGCCACCGTGCTGTTGCTGGGCGAAACCGGGACGGGCAAAGAACTGGTGGCGCGCGCCATCCACCGCTTGAGCCAGCGCTCTCACAACAGTTTCATCAAGATGAATTGCGCGGCGATTCCCACGGGGCTGCTGGAGAGCGAGCTATTCGGCAACGAGAAGGGCGCTTTCACCGGCGCGGTGAGCAAGAAAATCGGACGGCTCGAACTGGCCGACAAGGGCACGCTGTTTCTCGACGAGATTGGGGAGATTTCGCTGGAGCTACAGCCCAAGCTGCTGCGCGTTCTACAGGACCAGGAGTTCGAACGGCTGGGCGGAACGCAGACCTTGAAGGTGGACTTTCGTTTGATTGCAGCGACGAACCGGGATTTGGCCAGGACCGTGCACGAGAAGGGATTTCGAAGCGATTTGTATTACCGGCTGAACGTGTTTCCCATCCGCGTGCCAGCGCTGCGGGAGCGGCGCGAGGACATCCAGTTGCTGGCGGAACATTTCGTGCAAAAGCTCGCCCGGCGGATGAACCGGCCCATCACCAGCATTCCCAGGAAAACCATGGACGCGCTGATGGAGTGGGATTGGCCGGGGAATGTGCGGGAGTTGGAGAATTTTATCGAGCGCTCGGTGATTCTGACGCAAGGCTCGGTGCTGGTGGCTCCGCTGAGCGAGCTGAAGCCGATGGGCGCAACCGCTGAGGAGGAAACCGCGGAGTTGAAAGACGTGGACGAAACTCTGGAGGCGGCGGAACGCGAGCACATTCTGCACGCTTTGCACGAGAGCCGCGGGCGCGTTGGCGGGCTGGGAGGCGCAGCCATGCGCTTGGGATTGAAGCGGACAACGCTGCAATCGAAGCTGAAACATTTCGGGATCAATCCGCGGACCATGCCGCCGGGACAGTAATTACCAAAGAAGGCGAGGAGAGCGTGCCGTGCCGGTGAGAGGAATTTTGCTTGACAGCGAGGCGAGAAAAGTAGTTTGATTGAATCGTTTCAATACAGGCGGTTTCCCGTGGATACAGGAATCGGGCAAGACCTCGTCCATGGACCCAGGCTGCGGGATCATGGAGAAAACCGGCAGCGCGCGGCGAACTGCCGCATACGCTTCAGAAATTACGCTTCAGGAATGTAGAGGAGCCCTCGATGAATATTCTAAATTTCAGACTGTCATCCCAGTGCCAACGGGGATGTTGCCGGATACTGCTACTGGCAATTTTACTCGCGACGTCCGCGATGCTTTTCGGCCAAGCTTACTTTGGAACGGTGAGTGGAGTGTTGACGGACACAACCGGAGCGGTGATCCAGGGGGCGAAGGTCACCCTCCTCGATCAGGACAAAGGATATAAGTTCAGTGCGACGTCGGACGGCACGGGACGCTATCTGTTTGTTTCGATTCCGCCGGGGATGTATTCCGTGACGGTGGAGATGCAAGGGTTCGAGAAAACCGTCCGCACAAATATCAAATTGAACGTCTCCGAGAACGCGTCGGCCAACCTGACGCTGAAGATTGCCAGCGCGACGCAAAGCGTCGATGTCATGGCCCAGACGCAAACCATCGCCACCGAAGACGCCGAGACCGGCCAGGTCATCAACCGCAGATTTATCGATAGTTTACCGCTCATCGGCCGCGATGTGACGGAACTGACTTATCTGGCGCCCGGCGTCACCGACATGGACGACCAGTGCCACAATTGCAACAACACCGGGTTTGTCTCCAATGGCAGCCGCGGCGGTTCGGCCGATATTCTGCTGGACGGCGCGTCGGTTACGAACGTTGAGGCCAACGGCGGAACAACGCAGATGGCCTACAATCCGCCAGTCGAAGCGGTCGAAGAATTCAAGGTGCAGCAGACGAACTTCAGCGCGGAGTATGGCTTCACCGGAGCGTCGGTGATCAACATGGTCACCCGCTCGGGCTCGAACACGTTTCACGGCAGCGCCTACGACTTCCTGCGCAACGCTATTACCGACGCCAATGACTGGTTCGCCAACCGCGCTGGAAACCCCCGGCCCAAACAGCAACGCAACGAATATGGCGGCACCATCGGCGGACCGATCTTCAAGAACAAGACATTCTTCTTCTTCGATTTCGAAGGCACGCGTGCAATCGGGGCGAGCACGGCTTCGGCTGGAGTTCCTTCCACCCTCGAGCGCACCGGCGATTTCGGAGAACTGTGCCCACGCGCCTTTAATACCGACGCTAACGGAAATGACCACCCGGGCATGTGGGATGTGACCCAAAGCACGGCAAACTATGGTTCTTGTGTTCAGGTGGACGACATCACAAAACTTGTTCCCAGTGGCCAGCTTTGGGATCCGTACAGCGGTGTCTATAATGCCTCGGCGGGAATGGCCGTGCGCAGCACAATCATTCCCTTTAACAACATCGGCACCTACATCAGTCCGGGCAATCCGAAGCTGCCATCCGGTCTTGAGCCGACACCAGGGGTTGCAGGCAATCTGATCGATCCGGTGGCGCAGAAGATGATCAACATGTTTCCGTCGGCGAACTCTCCAGCGGGCGGACCTTTCGACAACTGGACAAGCTCGGGACCCGATCACTCCACCGACGCGAAAATGGAGATCAAGATCGATCAGCGCTTCAACGCGAAGAATATGTTGAGTGCCAAATATGCCCAGGAATGGGACAATCATTTCATAGTCTGGAGTTGCTTCAACAATTTTGTCGATCCCTGCTCCGCCGGGCCGAATGCTTTTACCGCTCACACGTTCGCGATCAACGACACGCATACCTTCAATTCTTCGACTTTGCTGAACACAACGCTCGGCTTCACACGAAACGCTTACCGGGAAGACCAGTACGCCTACGGTGGCAGCACTCCCGATCCGCTCAGCGCGCTCGGTTTCCCCGAGTATTTGGCATCGAACGGGTTCGTGGGCGTGCCCGCCATTTTCATCAACGGCTATAACTCGGCCGGATATACCAGCCTCGGCGACGACCCGTATGGCAACTACGTAGAAGGGGAGAACAACGGCCAGTTGGCGGTTACCCTTAGCAAAGTGCGCGGCCCACACGAGATGAAGTTTGGCTTTGACGGCCGTCTGCGCCAGATCAACTACATCCAGACCAATGCCCCCCTGGGTAGCTTCAGCTTCAGTAACACTGGCAGCTCCCAGTCCACGTGTAGCAACAACTCGACTTGCGGCGGCGATGGGTTTGCCAGCTTCCTGATAGGGCAGATGTCAAGCGGCGGTTACGAAATTCAGTTCCGCCCGGCCATGGAGAACTACCAGTACGCCTGGTTCGCCCAGGACAACTGGAAAGTGATGCCGAACCTAACGGTGAATTTCGGTATGCGCTACGAGATCTTTATGCCCCGAACCGAACGCCACAACCGCCAGAACTGGTTCGATCCGAACGCGGTCAATCCATTGAACGGCGGCAGTATCACGTACCGAGATCCTCTCACCCAGGAGATGGTGACTCGCACACTCTACGGCGGCGAACGCTTCACAAACGCGAATGACCGGACGAACTGGAATACCGACTACAAGAACATCCAGCCTCGCTTTGGCTTTTCCTACAAGGTCGCCGACAAGGCGGTGTTGCGGGGAGGTTATGGCATCTACTTTGGCATGAGCCGCTCCACCGCCAACGGCGTCGGCAGCTACGGCACGCAGGGCTACAACGTCAGCACCGGCGTAATTACTACCTACAACAACGACGGAGCGACTCCCTATCTTCACTTGAGCAATCCCTTCCCCAACGGATTCGTTCAGCCGGAGGGAAGTTCTCTGGGTCTGCTGAACGACGTCGGTTACGGCGCCATTGGGCCGGTCCGCAACAGCTTCAACATGACGACGCCCTACGAGCAAAGCTGGAGCTTCGGCTTCGAGCGGCAACTTTCCTGGAACGTTCTGCTTGATATGGAGTATATCGGGAAGAAAGGCACACACCTCTATTTCAGCGGTGCGAATTCGCTCGATACTCTGGGTTCTTGGGTGGAGAGCCTGCCCAACCCCGTCGTTGATCCAAACAACCCGTGCCCGACGCCAACGCGCAACTTACCCTGCCTTAATAGCTACGTTAAGAATCCCTTCTCCTCGCAAAACGGCGGGCCGATAAGCGATCCGAATAGCTCGCTTTCCTATCCAACCGTCCCAGCCAGCCAACTGGAGCTTCCCTACCCGGAGTTCACGAGCGTTACCTCCGATGTCCAACCCATCGCCACTTCCATCTATCATGGCCTGCAAATCAAGGTGGAAAAGAGCTATTCCAATGGGTTGCAGTTCCTGGTCACTTACACCTGGTCGAAATCCATCGACGATTCGTCGATCTACGACGACAACATTACCTATATAGGCAGCTTCACCAGTCTTCAAGATCCCAACAAACCGTGGTTGGAGCGAAGCCTTTCGACCTTCGATATTCCGCATGTCGTGCAGTTTTCCTATACCTATGACCTGCCGGTAGGGCACGGGCGGGCGTTTCTCGGTAACATGCCGCGCGCCCTCGACGCCATCGTGGGCGGATGGAAGACGAACGGCATTTGGCGCATTTCGGCAGGCCGCCCGCTCACCGTCACCGTCGCCAATGGTGGAACGCCTCTGCCCACCTACGGCTCGCAACGGCCCAACCTCGTCGGCACGCCGCAACGCGCCGGTGGTAGCGACAGCAATTGGGTGAACCAATACTTCGCCAATCCTAACGTGTTCCAATACCCAGCCGAATTCACACTCGGCAACGCTCCCCGCTCTCTGTCGGACATTCGGACCCCGAGGGTATTTAGCAGCGATCTGTCACTGCAAAAAGAGTTCTCGATGGCAAAGTTGCACGAAGGCCTGAATGCTGAGATTCGCTTAGAGGCGCAAAACGCATTCAATCATCCGACCTTCAGTATGGGTACACCCGGACCTTACGGCAACGATACACTTAATGTCGGCTACAGCGATTTCGGAGCAATCACCAGCATGTCGTCCATCGGGCCGCGGCAAGTGCAATTGGCGTTAAAGTTGTCCTTCTAAGAACACATGGTGAATGTGGGTGGCTCGAGTTATCGAACCACCCCTTGCTTTGATGGTTCCTGCCGAAGCTCCGCTGGAGCGGGGGCGCGGCGGAGCGAAGCGGCCGCTGCCAACCTACCCGCACACCGATAATCAATGTCGAGTACAGCTCTACTATGCTTTGGTCCGTTACGCGTTCCACATTCCCACACCACGACGGCGACGGCGGACAAATCTCAAACGAAGCGTTGCATTAACAATCTCTTGGTATAGAATACCGGTCAGTTTAGCTGGCACGAAGAGTACGGGAAATTATCCGAATGAGATTCTGGCGGGAATCTGGGCGCGATCTATTGAACTACTCGAAGTTCATCCTGCCCGTGAGTGTGGCAGCGGTGTCGCTCACTGTGCTGAGTGTAGGATGGTACACGCAACCGGACCGGCATGTGCGAGGGTACCAGCCTACACAGCCCATTCCGTATTCCCACAAGCTGCATGCTGGCGTCCTGAGGATACCATGTCTTTACTGCCATTCCGGCGCTCTTAAGTCGCGGATCGCGGGCATTCCACCCGTCGAGAAGTGCATGAATTGCCACAGAGTGACGAAGACCGAAAGCCCATACATCAGGAAGATTGCCGCGATCTATGCTTCCGGCGAGCCTTTGGAGTGGAAGAAAGTCTACCACTTGCCCGGCTATGCCTTTTTCGATCACAGGCCGCATGTCAATGCCGGCATTCTCTGCCAGACGTGCCATGGGGAGGTGCAGACCATGGATGTCACTTATCAATATATGTCCCTGCGAATGGGCAATTGTCTGGGGTGCCACCGAAATCCGCGCTACGCGCTCCCGGCAGATTCGAGGATTCAACGGGGACCGGAATATTGCAACGCCTGCCACAGGTAGGTGCGAAGAATAAGGACGAAACAACGTGAACGACCATTTCCACGAATCCGAACCACAGGCCGCTAAGCGTCGTTTCTACCGGTCTCTGGAAGAGTTTGCCGAGCGGGGCCGGACCGTCGCACCGGCATCGATACTATCCGGCGGGCGCTCTCCGCAAGCGGCCCCGCCTTTGGCAGAAACCGCGGGAGGGATTTCGCGCCGCAGGATTCTGGGCCTTGCATCCATGTCCGCCGCACTTGCGTTGGGATCCTCCGCATGCAGCAAAATCGACAGGGGAAAGCTCGTCCCGTATACGAAGAGGCCGGAGGAAATCATCCCTGGAGTCGCGACGTACTATGCAAGCACATTTCAGGAAGGGCCCATCACGCATGGCGTTCTTGTGAAAACGCGCGAAGGCAGGCCCATCCATCTGGAGGGCAACGCCGAGCATCCGATCTCGCGCGGCCACATCAATCTTCGGGCGGCGGCAGACCTCCTCGGGCTCTATGATCCCGACCGCCTGCGGGGACCGTCCCAGGACGGTGTTAGCTCGACCTGGGAGAAGGCGGAACAGGAAATCGTCCGTTCGCTTTTCGAAGCGCGCGCTTCGGGAAAACAGATCCTCTTGCTCACGGATGCCATTGTCTCCCCCACCAAGAAGGCGCTCCTTGACGATCTTATTAGATCCCTGCCGAACCTGCGGCACGCCGCATGGGAACCGGCGATGTCGCAAACGGAGATCCTTGCCGCGCGGGACCTGTATGGTGAATACCTGAGGCCCCGGTTGCGGTTCGACCGCGCCGATGTGGTCCTTTCGATTCAGGAGGACTTTCTTGGCGCCGACGGCGATGCGCCGACGTTCATGCGTGACTTTGCCGCTCGCCGGAGTACCTCCAAGCCGTCCGATCCCATGAATCGGCTCTGGGTCATTGAAGGCTGCATGACCCTCACAGGCGCCAACGCGGACGAGCGTATTCAGGTATGTCCATCGAAAACCGCCCCGCTGGTTTTCGCCCTGGCGCGTTTCCTCAACGAACGACATCGCGTGCCGCTTCCATCGGGCTTTACAAGCGAAAACCTGAGGCCGTTCGACCTCGATTTAGTGGCGAAGGATCTCGGCATCGGATCGAATGTCTTAAGAGCGCTGGCGGCGGACCTGAGCCGGGCAGGGAAGTCGGCGCTGGTGCTGGCGGGGTCCGCAGTGCCGAAGGAAACGCACATCGCTTGCCAGCTTCTGAATACAATGCTGGGCGCTGAAGGTCATACGATGGACACTTCGCTGTCCCCGCCAGCCCCGGAACTGCTCACCTTGGAAGGAATCAAGGACCTGCTCGCGGAGGCGGAGCAGGGCGCCTTTGCAGTGGCCGTTTTTTGGAATGTCAACCCCGCATACGCTTTCCCGCTAAAACCGGCATGGGCGCGCGCTGTGGCGAAGATACCGATGAAAATACGGATCGGCCTCTATGAGGACGAAACCGCGCTCGACTGCCGTTGGAGACTCCCGGAGCATCATTGGCTCGAAGCTTGGGGGGATTTCGAACCGGCCGCCGATCTCCTCAGCCTGCGCCAGCCGGCCATAGGCGCCATCTTCAACACCCGTCAGGGCGAGGACATTGTGCTCGGGTGGCTGCGCGCTCTGGGAGCGGGAGCGCCACCCACTTACCTCGACTACATGAAGTCCCGTTGGCAAAAAGAAGTTTACCCGGCCAACAGCCCGTCCTCTTTCCAGACCTTTTGGAATGCGGCCCTGCACGACGGCGTACTCAGTCGCGATGCCAAGCCTCGGCCCCTGAGAGCGGCGCGCATCGAAGCGCTTACGGCAGCTGCCAAGGCATCAGCCATTCGTAAAGAAACGCGGGGACCAGGCGAACTCGAGTTGGCGCTATTGCCGGACAGCGCGGTTTATGACGGACGCTACGCGAACAACGGCTGGCTCAACGAACTCCCCAATCCCGTGACCAAGGCGACGTGGGGGAACCCTCTTCTGCTTTCCATAGCGGACGCCGCGCGACTCGGGCTCAAGGATGAGGACGTGGTCACGGTGACCGCCGGAGAAGCGAGCGTTGATGTGCCGGTGATCGTCCAGCCAGGACAAGCGCCGGGTGTGGCGGGCCTCGCTCTTGGCTATGGACGGCGCACGGGCAATGTGGCTGCCGGGGCCGGTGTCAATGCGTATTCCCTGATGGATATCGCGTCCGCCTCTCCTGGCCTACGAGAGGGCGTCAGGCTGACGCGCACAGGAACCAAGCGAACGGTGCCGAGGACGCAAATGCACTTCCTCATGGAAGGACGCGATCCGGCGCGGTCATGGACGCTGGAAGAATATGGCCGGGCCGTTCGCGAAGAGAAGGCGGAACCGGCGTTGGTGTCACTGATCCCCGCCCAGCAGTACGGGGAACACAAGTGGGGGATGGCCATAGACCTGTCGGCCTGCACAGGATGCAGCGCGTGTCTAATTGCCTGCCAGTCGGAAAACAACGTTGCCGTCGTCGGGCCGGAACGTGTTCAGGAGGGCAGGGAAATGCAATGGATCCGGATTGATCGTTACTATGCAGGAGATCCCAAGGCCCCTCTGGTCGTGCATCAGCCCATGCTTTGCCAGCACTGCGACGATGCGCCCTGCGAGACCGTTTGTCCTGTCAACGCCACAACCCACAGCCCAGACGGTCTCAATCAAATGACTTACAACCGTTGCGTGGGAACGCGTTACTGCTCCAATAACTGCCCTTACAAGGTCCGGCGCTTCAACTTCTTCGATTACAGCTCCTATCTACAGGACCCCGCCCGGCTGGTGTTCAATCCCGAAGTGACGGTGCGGCCGCGCGGTGTCATGGAGAAATGCAGCTTCTGCGTCCAGCGCATCCAGAATGCGCGGCAGCAGGCCAATGTCGAGGGCAGGCCCATCAAGGACGGAGAGATTACTCCGGCTTGCGCCGCGGCGTGTCCGGCAGAGGCAATTGTGTTTGGCGACGTTCACGACCCGCAAAGCAGGGTCTCGAAGTTGTCGAAGATGGACCGCGGTTATCGTGTGCTCGCGGAGCTTGGCGTAAAGCCTTCCGTGACATATCTCGTGGACATTTCCAATCCCGTTACCGGAAAGGGCTAGACATGGATTCCGAAGCCATCTCCCTGCCCCAAGATATGCTGCCCGAGATACTGAGGACCCAACCCGTCCTGACGGCGGCGATCGGCCCCGGAAGTCTTGACGATCTGGTGCTGGGTGCGGTCGAGCGCAAACCGCCGCGCGCCTGGTATGTGGCCATTGCCTGCACCTCGACCGTGATGCTCGTGGGACTGGCCCTCATGGGGTACACGGTCGCCACGGGCATAGGCGTCTGGGGAAACAACATTCCCGTGGCCTGGGCCTTTGACATTATCAATTTCGTTTTCTGGATTGGGATCGGTCATGCGGGCACCTTGATATCCGCGATCCTGCTGCTGTTCCGGGCGCGCTGGCGGAACGCCATTGCCCGCTTTGCCGAAGCCATGACGATATTTGCGGTCATGGTCGCCGGCCTATTTCCTTTGCTTCATGTGGGCAGGCCGTGGCTGGCCTTCTGGCTCTTTCCCTATCCGAACCAGCGCGCGATCTGGCCGAATTTTCGCTCGCCTCTGCTGTGGGACGTGTTTGCGGTGAGCACGTACTTCAGTGTTTCTCTCCTCTTTTGGTTCATGGGGCTGGTTCCCGACCTCGCTTCGCTGAGAGACCGCACGACCAGCAAAGTAAGGAAATTTCTTTACGCAGCACTGTCGCTTGGATGGCGTGGATCGGCCTCCCACTGGCAGCATTTTGAGAAAGCGTACTGGATCATTGCCGGGATTGCCACGGGGCTTGTCTTGTCGGTGCACAGCGTTGTTTCGTTCGACTTCGCCGTGTCCTTGGTTCCCGGCTGGCACATGACCATCTTTCCGCCCTATTTCGTGGCCGGGGCGATCTTTGCCGGTTTCGCCATGGTCGTGATCGTGATGATCGTCGTGCGCACAACGATGAACCTGGAGCATCTCATCACCATGTATCACCTCGAGGTGATGAATAAGATCATCTTGACCTGCTCTTGTCTTATGGGCTACTCCTACTGCATGGAGGCGTGGACGGCCTGGTACAGCATGAACCAATTCATCCATCACACCTTCTGGGCCTATATCGCAGGGACCTACGCCTGGGCCGGCTGGTTGACGATCACCTGCAATATTCTGGTCCCGCAACTCCTGTGGGTGCGTCGATTCCGCCGCAGCTTCCCCGTGATGCTCTTGGTGGCGGTTGCGGTGACCATCGGGATGTGGTTCGAACGTTTCGTGATTATCGTGAGCTCACTGCACCAGGATTTCTTGCCTTCGTCCTGGCATATCTACAAGCCCACTATCGTGGACATCGGGATCCTGCTCGGGTCTTTCGGCCTTTTCTTCACGCTGGTTCTTCTTTTCGCGAGGGTCCTGCCTGTGATCGCCACCTCCGAGACTAAGAGCGCACTCCCGGGATCACAGCCCCATCATGCAGGAGGCACTCATGCGTGAGCCGGTGTTTTCCGTTTTGGGGATCTTCGACAGTTCCCAGCAATTGCTGGATGCCATCCCTGCCGTGAAAGCCAGGGTGTCGGGGAGGCTGGATGCCTATACACCATATCCAATCCATGGGATCGATGCGGCCCTGGGTCTAAGGAAGTCGCCGATAGGAGGGATGGTCTTCGTCATGGGTCTGATCGGCGCTATCTCTGCCGTGGCCTTTGAGCTATGGTCGGAAGGCGTCGATTACCCCTTAGTGACAGGCGGCAAGCCAATTTTCTCTTGGCAGGCCTTCGTCCCCATCATGTTCGAGGTGACGGTCCTGTTCGCCTGTTTTACCGCGGGGCTGGGAATGCTCTTTCTTTTGAACCGGCTCCCCTTCTTCCGCCATCCCATGTTGCACTCAAAGTCGATGCCACTCATTACGCGCGACAAGTTCGCGCTGGCCGTGGAAGCGGATGGGAAAGCGATCGATATCGATGTCGATGCCATCGCGGCCGCGCTCCGTGAAGCCGGCGCGCAGACGATCGAAGTTCTTGAACAACCGGCGCCGTTGGGCCTGCTTTCCCCCAATTTTCTGATGAGAGTTGTCCTTGGGATCGGCATAACTTGCTTCGTGGCGGGATATCTCACTTACTGGGGAGTGAAGCTGTTTCCGGTTACCATTCCCATTGTGCACATGCTCGATCAACCGAGACTCGATCCTGAGCGCGAAGACAGCTTCTTTAAGGACGGCTTCGGCATGCGCATGCCAGTCGCGGGGACCGTTCCCATGGCGGAGTTGCCTTTTACCATTACCAAGCAAGAGGATGCGGCAATACTTGCAAATCCGCTGCCCAGAACTGAAAGCGTCCTGAAGAAGGGCCAGAAAAATTTCAACACCTATTGCTCCGTATGTCACGGGGCCCTTGGAAATGGCGTGCCCTCGCTTACGGCAGCCTATGGGGCGAAACCCGCCAATCTGGCGTCGGACAGCATTCGACAGCTTCCCGATGGCGAGATCTATTACGTCATCATGAGAGGGAAAAACGCCATGCCATCCTATGCGGCCGACCTGAGCGAAGACGAACGCTGGTCAGTCGTGAACTATGTGCGTGTGCTGCAGCGCGCGCTGAATGCCAAGGATTCAGACATTCCGCAGGAGGCTCAGAAATGAGCGAAAGCGGAGTTACAAAGGTCTTTACTTTGGGAGCGGCCGCCGGACTCGTGGGCGTTCTGGCTACCGGTTTCGCGGCCGGGTGGGAGCGATTCTGGGTCAACTGGATTTTGTGGATTTTGTATGTGCTGACGGTCGGCCTGGGCAGTTTTTTCCTGGTGGTGCTGGAACATGTGGTCGGCGCCAAGTGGAGCGTGCCATTGCGCCGCGTTCCAGAGAGACTGTCGAGCCTGATTCTGCCGATGGGGCCTGCGCTGCTGCTCGCGCTGCTTGCGTTGCCGGTGCTCTATCCATGGACCAGACCGGGATCCCACGACAATCCGATCATTGCCGGCAAAGCGGTGTGGCTCAACGTGCCGTTCTTCGTTGCGCGCGTGGCGGCGTGCATCGGCCTCTGGCTGCTTGCTTACAGGATTCTGGTGAGTGGGTCGATCCGGCAGGATCGCGAGGCGGACGTTCGCTTCAATGTGCGCGCCCGGCGCGTTGCCCCCGTTTTTATGGTCGTCTTCGGGGTCACAATTACTATCGTGGCCTTCGACTGGATCGCCGGTCTGGAGCCGACGTGGTACAGCGACGTGTTCGGCGTCTATATTTTTGCCGGTACGTTCCTCGCCGGTCTGGCGGCCACGACGTTGGCTGTCCTCTATCTATTCGCCCGTGGGAAACTCCCCGGCATCCGGCCGGACCACATCTATAACCTGGGCGGGTTCCTGTTCGCCTTTACCGTCTTCTGGGCCTACATCGGTTTTGCCCAGTATCTGCTCATGTGGTACGCGAACATGCCGGAGGAGGTGTTTTGGTATAAGGAGCGGCTACAGGGTCTCTGGGGGATTTTGGTGCTCGTGCTGGCGGTGGTTCACTTCCTCGTGCCGTTTCTTGTGCTCATCCCGCGCGATGCGAAAACCGAACCCAAGCGCCTCGTTTGGGTGGCTGTCTTCATCCTGCTGGCACACTGGCTGGATCTCTACTGGATGTTATTTCCAGTCTTAGGCAGCGGACCTGTTTTCAGTTGGCCCGAGTTGTCTTTTGCGATGTTCTTTACGTTCGCGAGCCTCCTCTGGTTACGACGTATGATGGCCCGTGGCGCTGCCATGCCTATCAAAGATCCCTTCCTGCGGGAAGGCCTGGAGTTCCGCCTATGATCGAGAAATACATCGATGCGGGAGAACTCAAACGTCTGCTCTCGACGATGATCGTTATTGTTGGGGCACTGTCCCTCGGCGGACTCTTTGCCATAATCATTGTGCCGGGGCTGCGCAACGCTAACAAGCCCCAGACTCCCACTCCCGTGATCCCCGTCGTGAGCGAGCCTGGATGGCTCGATCCGGCCGAATTTCCGCCGGAGCGGGGCAGAGTGGTTCCTCCGGTGGATCCAAGTACGCTCATCGCACCGTCCGCCGAACTGATTGCCAAGGGAAAGGACCTGTTCGCAGCTAACTGCGAGCAGTGTCACGGGGCGCAAGGACTCGGGAACGGACCTGCTTCTGAGACCATGAATCCACGGCCTCGCAATTTCACAAGCCCCAACGGTTGGACAAACGGCTATAACCTCCCGGCGATTTACAGGACTGTGAGCATGGGAGTTCCGGGCACATCCATGGCATCCTTTGACTACCTTTCCAGAAAAGACCGCATGGCTCTGGCGCATTTCGTTCAGTCGCTCGGCGCATTTCCGCATGAGGCGGGAAGCCCTCAAGCACTGGAGTCTCTGTCGAAGGAACTCGCGACGCCGGGAGAGAGAACTCCCAATAAGATTCCCGTGAGCATGGCCATGGCCAAGCTGGAACAGGAGTTTACCACCGCTTGGCCGCTTACCATTGCTCCCGAGGATCACAGCCCCGGAGCGGAGATCTTCCGCAGGGTGGTCTGTGTCCCCAGCCGTGCCGCGCAGATTTTGACGGTATCCGAAAAGTGGCGTGAAAGCCCCGCGGAACTCGCGGCCAGTGTTTTGCCGGATGCCCCCGGCAATGGGTTCGCAGTAAGCGCCGCGACTCTGAACGCCGAGGAGTGGAAGCAGTTGCACGCCGAACTGATTAAGTTGACAAAACGATGAGCCTTTCCCGGTTACGAGTGGAGTGAACATGATGCCATCGATCGTCGCGTCCTTGAATCGGCATTGCAGTTTGTCGACGGCGCTTCTAGTTACAATGCTGCTCGCGAGTGTGGGTGCGCCCGTGCGTGGGCAGACAAGCGCTCCGGCCGAGGCTGGCATCGATGAGAAGCTTGGGGCGCAGGTCGCCCTTGATGCCGTCCTGAAAGATGAGGATGGCAAGGACGTCGCCTTGCGCCAGCTCATTAACAAACCTACGATCCTGACTCTCAATTACCTTACGTGCAGCGGAATCTGTTACCCTCTTCTGAACAATCTTACTAACTCACTCAATCAGCTCGAGCTGGAGCCGGGTAAGAGTTACCAGGTCATCACGGTGAGCTTTGATCCCAAAGACACGCCAGAAGTGGCGCATCGGCAACGGACGAATTTTCTGGGCCAGATGAATCAGCCGTTCCCACTGGAAGCCTGGCGCTTTTTGACGGGGAGCGCGCAGGCGACCAAGGCGGTGACTGATTCCGTGGGCTTCAATTTCCGCGCGACCGAGAACGGGTTTGCCCACATCGGAGCGATCGTTGTGCTTACGCCACATGGGACCGTGAGCCGATACCTGTATGGCATCAGCTTCCTTCCCGCCGACATCCAGATGGCGCTCCAGGAGGCTGCGGCGGAGCAGGTTCGCCCGTCGATATCGAGGACTCTTGCCTTCTGCTATAGCTATAATCCGCAAAGCCGGCGCTATGCGCTCAATGTCACCCATCTGGCGGGAGCGGCCACTCTGATTTTTGCGGTCGTATTCGTGCTTTTTCTGCTGAAGGGAAGATCGAGTAACAATAAGGACAAAACGAGGTTATCCGCATGACTAACTTAGCCCAGAGCGACCCTATTGAATATCGGAGCTTTCTGGATATGGAGGGCCGCAAGGGAATCCTGTCATGGATTCTTTCCACGGATCACAAGAGGATCGGCATCCTCTACCTCGCCGTCATGCTGACTCTCTTCTTCGTCGCGATGACGATCGGCGTCCTCATGCGGATCGAGCAACTAACGCTCAATCCGCCCCTGTTCGCACCCCAAACCTACAACGCTTTTTTCACCGTGCACGGTGTGATCATGATTTTCATGTTCGTGCTGCCGGGCGCGGCGGCTGTCTTCGGCAATTTCTTCCTGCCCATTATGATTGGCGCCCGAGACGTATCCTTTCCTCGCCTGAATTTGCTGTCCTGGTACTTCTTTATTACGGGAGCATTGGTGGTAATTCTGTCGCTATTTACAGGCAAGGGCGCGCCCGACACGGGGTGGACATTCTATGTGCCTTTCAGCCTGCGGTCCGGCACTAACGTCCCGTTGGGGGTCTTCGGCGTATTTCTCCTGGGCTTCTCTTCAATACTGACGGGCATCAATTTCATTACCACGGTGCACCGCCTGCGCGCGCCCGGGATGACCTGGCATCGTATGCCTTTGTTTGTTTGGGCCAATTATGCAACGGCGTGGGTCCAGGTGCTCGCCACCCCGGTTATAGGAGTTACTCTTCTTCTGGTAATTGCAGAACGCCTGTTCGGTATCGGCGTTTTCGACCCGGCCAAAGGGGGCGACCCTTTGCTGTATCAACACTTGTTTTGGATCTACTCGCACCCGGCCGTTTACATCATGATCCTGCCCGCAATGGGTGTTATCACTGAAATTATTCCCACCTTCGCTCACAGGACGATTTTCGGTTACAAAGCGATTGCATATTCTTCCATCGGTATTGCGGCGCTGGGGTCCCTGGTATGGGGACACCACATGTTTACCAGCGGAATGGCCGACACCGCCAACGTCGTTTTCTCGCTCTTCACCTTTCTCGTAGCCGTTCCCAGCGCGATTAAGGTCTTTAACTGGACGGCAACCCTCCACAAGGGGTCCATCGAGCTGCGGCCGCCCATGCTCTTTGCACTTACGTTTGTATTCCTATTTTTAATTGGAGGTCTGACCGGACTTATTCAGGGAGCGCTCAACGTCAACGTTCACCTTCATGACACCTACTGGATCGTAGGACACTTCCACTATGTAATGTTTGGCGGCACCGGCATGGGTTTTTTCGCGGCGCTGCTTTACTGGTTTCCTAAGATGTTTGGGAAGATGTACAACGAAAAGGTGGCAACGATTGCCTGGTTCCCGATTTTTGTCGGCTTCAATATGCTCTATGGCAGCATGTTGTATCTGGGTTACATGGGTATGCCGAGGCGATACTATACCCACCTGCCGCAGTTCCATGCCGGCCATGTCATCGCTTCCATAGGCGGCTTTATCCTCGCAGCCGGTCTTGTCCTGCTTTTCGCCAACCTTGTCGTCGCGCTCTTCAAGGGCAAAAAGGCCGGCCCAAACCCCTGGGGAGGTGTGACCCTGGAGTGGCAAACCCCTTCACCGCCGCCGTTTGAGAACTTCGCGGAAATCCCGAAGATCGCGGATCGTCCTTATATATTCAACCCCGAGGTGTCACGATGAGCATCGAGCCATCTCACGAACATCCAGTCCATAAGGATTATGAGGGATCCAAGCTCGGAATGTGGCTTTTCCTTTTCACGGAAATCCTTCTTTTCGGCGGTTTGTTCCTCTTATATTCGGTCTATAGGGCCAGGTACCCGCTCGATTTTCACACTGGCGGCCAGCATCTCAACACATTTATCGGAGTCGCCAATACAGTTATATTGCTCACCAGCAGTTTGACGGTTGCCATGGCAATTACGGCGATGCAAAAGGGCAACCGGAAGCTGACCATGCTGTGCCTGGGAACCACCATCGTTTTCGCTCTTATGTTTCTGGTGAACAAATACATCGAGTGGATGGGGGAGATCCGTCGAGGGATCTATCCTAACGGCCCGGCGTTGCTGCGGCTGCCGAACGGCGAGAAGATATTCTACGGACTTTATTACAGCATGACCGGCTTGCATGGTCTGCATGTTATGGCGGGCATCGTCGCTTTGTCCATAACATTGGACTTCGTCCGCAGGAAGAAGATCACGAACACGGACTTCACTAAGCTTGAGAATGTCGGTCTCTACTGGCACCTCGTGGATGTAATCTGGATATTTCTGCTGCCGCTTCTATATCTTGCGGCCTAACGGAGCGTGACGTGGAACACTCGGAAGAGCATGGCCACATAACTCCCTATCGGACTCTTGTTTCAGTGTGGCTATTGCTGCTGCTACTAACGGCCATCCTGGTATTCGTCAGTACGGCCTATCAAGACATCCTGGCCGTGCCGGCCATGCTCACGATTACGCCGCTCAAGGCGGGCCTCGTTTTTTTCTATTTCATGCACTTGAAGCATGAGAAACCGTTTTTGAAAAGCCTTGTCGTTGTAGTGTTAGTGCTGCTTATCGTATTCATCGGCCTGACATTTACAGATACTGCAAATAGGTGATACGCTATGCCATTCTTTTCTCAAGCATCGAGCGCAGCCAGTGGAGTCGATTCGGTCTTCCTCTCCATAGTCGCACTCTGCGTGGTCTTCCTGATTGCGATTACTTTTCTGATGGTATTCTTCGTCGTCAAATACAGCCGGAAACGGCATCCGAAGGGGGTGGATATAGAAGGGAACACATGGCTTGAAGTCGCTTGGACAATCACGCCGGCGGTCCTATTTCTGTCGATGTTTTACTATGGCTGGACCAACTTCGAGTACGAGCGCAACGTGCCCCAAGACGCCATGGTAATCAACGTGACTGCTCGCCAGTGGGCCTATTCGTTCACCTACCCCAACGGGAAGAGGACTCCAGAACTGTATCTTGCGCTCAACAAGCCGTTCAAGATGGAACTGCACTCACTCGATGTGATCCACGGTTTCTATATACCCGCCTTCCGGGTTAAGGAGGATATCGTTCCCGGAAAAGATAACTACACTTGGTTCAAGCCGACGATGTTAGGTACCTTTGACATAGAGTGCACCGTCATCTGCGGTGTCGGGCACGCTAAGATGCTCTCGAAGGTCATTGTGGTACCTGTGTCGGAGTTCGAGGCATGGTACTTCGGGGATGAAAACGCGCCGCTTCCAGCGACTAAGCGCCCGGGTTAATCATCATGAGCGCGAACAGAGCGGGCAGATAAACGATCGTAGCCAGTAGTAACCGCCGAGCACGCGGTTTTGACGCCGGAGCTGTGATCGGCAGTTGCGGATACGCCATTCCCAGCGACACGCGGAACAGCGCCGCTCCCATTAGGATGGCCCCAACCAAATACACGCGTCCCGCCATTCCCAGCGCAACCGGCAAAACGCTCACCGGAACCAGTGCTGCGGAATAGGCCAGAATCCGCCACACGGTAGACTTCCCATCGGAATCGAGCACCGGCAACATGCGAATCTCACCCTGTGCGTAGTCCTCGCGATAGAGCCATGCGATCGAAAGAAAATGCGGAAACTGCCAGACGAACATAATGGCAAAAAGAACCAGGGTCTCGACTTCCAGTTTTCCGCGCACCGCTGTCCAACCAAGCGCCACCGGCATCGCTCCCGGAAAAGCGCCGAAAAATGTGCATACCGGAGAAACTCTCTTCAGTGGTGTGTATGCAGCCAAGTACACCAGTGCGGTCAAGAACACCAACAATCCAGTTAGTAAGTTGGCATAAGCAGCCAGATAAGCGGAGCCGCCCAAAGTCAGGGCCAATCCTACCGTGGCGGCGTGTGCCCTGGTCATGCGTCCGGAAGGCAAGGGGCGCAGCGCAGTCCGCCGCATCCGCGCATCAACGCGCGCTTCTAGGACTTCGTTCAGCGCCGCCGTTCCGCTCGAAACCAGTGCCACGCCCAACAGAGTATGGAACAAGCCCAGCGACCACGACGACACACCCATCCGGTGCGCACCAAGAAAGTAGCCGCACCACGCCGTAAGCACAATCAGAATCGTAATGCGCGCCTTAGTCAGTTCGGCGTAATCGCACAAAAGAGAAACCAATTTTTGCAATATGAACCCCACGTCCGCCCGTTTGCCACTTTCCACCCTCATACGGCGGTTTAGCTCAAACCGGCAGTCATCGAACAGTTCCCTACGGAACAGACCAACGCCAAATGACAGCATTGCTATCGAGCCATCGATCCAATGTCAAGCAAAATAGAGACGACCCCGCGTTTCGCTCCGATATTCCGGAATTTCCTTCTTGCCCTCGAAAACGACATAATTGTATGCCCATCTGTCCACCTAAGTCGATACCACGGATCGGGCGCGAATTCAGCAGGCGCTGCGACCTGTGAGGATGACTTAAGTACGACTGCAGAGCAAATCCAACAGACTTCGTCCGGGAGGAATTTCCGAGTGGGCTGGGAGGGAGAGAATGAACATGCACGATTGGGTGCGGGGCGTAGCGTTTTTTACCGTCTACGTAGTCCTGAGGTAATGGCTTCTGCCAAAACTGGGTGCTCCAGTACCGGAACTCAACGCAATGGAGCGGTTGGTTTTTGCGGAGAAGGGCTTATGCCGGGAGTAAAATTAGAAATTGCTCCCTACTCGGGTCCCCAAGTGGCATGAAACTACGACGCAGCAAGACGGGAGTACTAAATTCGTTCTGGAGCTCCAGCTCGAGTAGTCAGATTATTTCCACTCTGGGCCACTCTGGCTTTGTTTTTTCCTCACAAGTTGGCAGTTCAGCAACGATCCGCTGTGTTAATATGAATTCGGTATGAGCGTGCGTGCTGAAATTTGTAGGCGGTTTGGGGGCGGTTCCGCCCGGAATATCGCTCTCTCAGGCAACGGATGTAACCATGTGCACTCTATGCAATACGCGTAACGTCGTATAAACATTGGCGATTTTTCATGTTGTTGGTTTGGCGAGTGGGGACGTAGTTCAGTTGGTTAGAACGCTGCCCTGTCACGGCAGAGGTCGCGAGTTCGAGTCTCGTCGTCCCCGCCATTCTTTTCAAGAACTTGCAGCCCTGATCCCTAACCAATCAGGGGATATTAGGGGACGATAAGCGTTGAGCCAGAGTCTCCGCGCCCGAAAAGGAGCGCGAGACAGGCTCACTGGATCAAGGCTTCCTTCCGCAACAATCCTCCAGGCAGGATCGCGTCGACCAACTTGTCCTGTGCCAAGCGTTTCGTTTTCGATGTCGCCTGCAAGTACTTGTTCGTGACGTGAAGATTGCTGTGCCGCAAGTAGTCGCGGATCGTGAGCTGGTGCTCTCCCATCTCCGCCAGCAAGGTTCCCACCGTGTGCCGAAAAGTATGCCAACCCACGCCGCTGATGCCAATCCTTTTGAACGCCGGTTGTACCTTCTTTGTTAGCACTGAAGCTAGATCGAGTGGTTTGTTGCCTTTTAGTCTTTCCGAAGGAAAGACGAAATGTCCCGGTTGGTTGTAAAGACTCTGAGACTTCCATTCCAACAAAGCTTGTTTTAGGATTGGATGCATCGGCAACAGCTTGGCCGAAGCCTCCGTTTTGGTGCTCTTGAGGTGCCCACCACGACGCCAGTAATACGAGTGTTGCACTCTGAGGCTCATGTTTTCGAAATCGCAGTCGATCCAGCGCAGAGCCCCGAGTTCCCCCTGACGTATTCCTAAAGCACCCTCTAGAAACACGAGAAGCTGATCCCGAAATTCCAGTTCTGCCAAGCCCAACTTGACCTGTTCTGGTGACAGAACCAATGGGGCGTTCTGACGCTTGGCGCTGATCCGCACACCGGTGCTGGGGCCTCGCTTGCCCCCGCTTCCGACCGGTATGCCAGATGAGATGGGATTCTGGCCACAGAACTCCCAGCGAACGGCGTGCGAAAACAAAGCCGACATCACGCACTTGATCTTGGCTTTGGTCCCATCCGCCATTCCGGTCGCTCGTAGCCATCGCTCCACCTCGACCGTCTTGACTTGTTCGAGGGGCAGATTGCCCCAACGTGGGACAATCCAGTTTTTTGCGTAAATGATGTACGCATCCTGGGTGGAGAGAGCTTTGAGAGGCAGTTCCTCTTGAGAGTAGTGCTCCCAGAGCGTGTTGATGGTAGTTCGCCGCAAGTTCTGGTGCTCGCAGCGATTGTTGATCGTTAGGCGAAGAGCGTCTGCTGCTGCGTGCACCGCAGATTCGGTTGGGTATTTCTTGACATCCCCAACCCGGATTTTGCGATGCAACAGTTTTCCGTTGATGTCTTCTTCCCACCATCGGTAGACCCAGACTGCCGGACCCTTCTTCCGCTCTTCTCGTTCTACGCTTCCATGTTTGTAACGCGTCCGTCTAAACAAAGCTCTTCCTTTGTTTAAACGGTGTCGGCGGACACCGTCAGAATAGATCGCTTGTGGGTTTCGGTCGAGATCTTTTTCTCCTACCCGCCATTTTGTTTAGCTAGCGAGTTTTCCCAGCCAACGGTTCAGTGTCGAAGCTCGGAAACGCCAACGCCTCCCAACCTGGACGCCTGGTATCGAACCAATCCGAGCCTTCGTTCGCAGAGTTCTGGGGTGCATTCTCAAAAGCCTCGCCGCTTCGTCCGTGTCTAGTAGGGTTCAAAGTTTCCATCACTTTGAATACCCTTTCGTTCCATGTCGCTGGGTACAGGATCACATCCGTGATTTCCATTCTCTAGCATTGGAGTACCATCTCTGGGTATTCCGGTGAAGGTGAACATCGATTCCGGAGGGAAGCCGTGGGTGAGGCATACAAGTTAATGGAAAAGCGGTTGACGCCGCGACCGAGCAGGGATTTGGCCCCGGCACGGTGCGGATCCACTGTGGGGATTGCCCTCGACACGGTCCTTCCTCTTTGGATTCTTGAAAGTGTGCAATTTTGAACAGCCGCGGCATTATGAATCGCTGTAACATCTGCACTTCTCGAGTAAGTGCTCAACCCCAAGCCGATCAGAGTCTCTGCGGCCTCTCGGCCGGAGGCGATAGCAAGCCGCGATAATTTCGCGATGAGCGAACATCATCAGGGTGTATGACACATGGAAAACCCGACAAAAAAGCGAGGCGGCATCATCAGTTGGGACTGGTAGTGAAAATGAAGCCAGGCGACTTCAAACCTGTGAGCCAAAAGATTCGGTTGTCACACATTCATAACAGACCGCGGGTGCCGAGGGAGCGTTCTAATGCCAGCAAATTCCAGGACCACTCGAGTTCTTGTGTTCGTAGTTCTGTGTCTTTTCGTCGTCGCCCTTGCCCGAGGCCAGGTTCGGCAACAGGCCACCGATAAGAGCAGCCCATCAGCTAACGGTCAATCCGCGAGCGCACCCGTGGTCGGCGCGCCTTCATCTTCATCCGACGCCTCCAAGTACGTGGGAGCGGAGACCTGCAAGACCTGTCACGAGGAAATTTACAGCGCTTGGGAGAAAACACCGCACTGGAAAACGACCCTTAATAAGGAGAGCGGTCCCTCGCACCAAGGTTGCGAAGGTTGCCACGGCCCCGGCGCCGACCATGTGGCCGGTGGCGGCGACGCGAGCAAGATATTCAATCCCGCGAAGCACTCGGCCAAAGAGGTTGACGCCAAGTGCCTGACCTGTCACGCGGGAGCGCACCCGAACTTTGACCGCTCGCCCCACGCCAAGGCGAACGTTGGCTGTACCAGTTGCCACAGCGTTCATCAGAGCAAGGAAGAAGAAAAGCTGCTGAAGGCTGCGCAGCCTACGCTCTGCTTCCAGTGCCACTCCGACACTAAGCCGGCGTTCAATATGCCGTTCCACCACAAGGTGAACGAAGGCTTGATCGTGTGCAGCGATTGCCACGACGTGCACGGCACCTTCGGAGCCAACAACGTGAGGTCCACGGCCGACCAGAACGCGATCTGCACCAAGTGCCACACCGAGACGCGCGGGCCGTTCGTCTATGAACACGTCGCGGTCAAGGCCGAGGGGTGTCTGGGATGCCACACTCCGCACGGTTCACAGAACGCCCGCCTGCTGAACATGCCGGCCATCAACCCGCTCTGCAACCAGTGCCACAGCGGCGTAGCTGCCAGCACGGTTCACGGAATGAACGCGGGGTCGTCGGAAACCATAACTTGTACGAACTGCCATACCTATATTCATGGCTCGAACATGAATGCGGCGTTCCTCAGGTAGGAGTCATGGATTGCAACGCGCCTGGAGAATTGCGGAGGCGCGGGCCGCGTTTCGATTGCGTTTAGGGATTCAAGGTCTCGACGAGCAATGTTTTTCAAGTGAGGCTTTCAATATGATGAATCCAGGATGGATTTCCCGGCTGCTGAGTGAAAAGCATTCTCTTGCGGCGGCCCGATGCATTGTCGGGGGCATGGCCGCAGCCATTTTGGGCTTGACGACGGGCACTGCCGTCGCGCAGGTTCCAATATTTGTGTCTCACCAGACCGCTCCGGACGGCTACACGCTTCATGAGTCTATCGATCTGGGCGGACATGTGGCCAATGTCGACGGCAGCGGTGCCATGTACGACACTCTGGTCAACCAGCAATCCGGTCCGCGCATACTGGGCGAGACCTATGAACTGCGCGCGCTGCCGGGCACGAAGAACACCCTCGTCGATCGCTTGAAAGCCTTTACCAGCGGGCTCGGCGGCGATCCGAACAACTTTGCCAAGCTGGACTTTTCCAAGGGCAAGCTCTACGACTTCTCCGGCTTGTTCCGCCGTGACCGCCAGTACTTCGACTACAACCTGCTGGGCAATCCGAACCTTCCGCCCGGCCAGTCGATTCCAATCACGCCAACGGGTTCCTACGCGTGGCCGCAGGTGACGCAGTCGCCGTTTATGTTCAACACGGTGCGCCGCATGACGGACACCAAACTTACACTGCTTCCGCTGTCGAAGGTGACCTTCCGCATCGGCTACTCGCAGAACGTCTTCCAGGGTCCGAGCCTGACGCCCAGCGGTTTTTTTGTTGGCGGCTACAACGACGTGCTGCTCCAGGAGTATCAGCGCAACAGCACGGATGATTGGACGGGATCGGTCGAGTGGAAACCCGTATCGCGGACCCGGTTGACCTATGAAGAGCAGGTCACTCACTACAAGGGCGATTCCTCTTTCAGCATGGCGCCCCAGTATTTCAACCTGCAGGAAGCGAACGGACTCAGGGTCGCAGTGCTCCAGAGCTACGACAATCCGATCAACAATATCCTGTCGTTCGGCATCGCCTGCAACACCGGCGTTGGACCCGCCCCAATTTCCCCGGCGCAGACTCCGAACGGTCTACCCATCGTCGATCCGGCGTGTAATGTGATTACCAGCTATTCGCGTTCCCAGCCAACCCGCGAAATCTTCCCGACCGAAATCTTCCGCTTCCAAAGCTCCAGCATCAAGAACGTTGCGATGAACGGCAACGTTCGCTACACCTACGCGAACACGAGCCTGCCGAACTACTACGAGGACTTCCAGGGCCTGGCGGGAACGACCCGCGAAACCACGTATGCCGGCAACGCCCGCGCCAAGCGGGAAGCGATCGCCACCGACTACGGCATCACTTGGCAGGCGCTGAAAAAGCTCAGCATCTCCGAGCAGATCGACTACTCGAATGTGCACCAGCCGGGAGTTGCCGACATTACGAGCCTAACCACCGTGACTTCCGCAACCCCGAACATCAATAGCACGCCGTTAACCACGACGGTGGCGGGCCCGGCAACTTCTACGTTTGAAGGCAGTCCGAAAGTCGCTACGCCGCAGTTTGATTACTTCGGCCAGAAGTTCATCACGAACAACCTCACAGGGGTGTACGACCTTACGGATCGCACCGTGTTCACGCTCACCTATCACCACCAGCAGCACACCATCGGCGAAGGTGCCGCGAACACCACCGGATACCTGTCCGGTATCTCCAACTTCACCATCAACGAGAACGGCGGCACCTTCGGCGTCGCGGTGCAGCCGGCGAGCAACTGGAGCATCAACGGTTCGATCGAGGTTCTGTACGCCGACAATGTCCTCACCCCGGTCGCACCCCGCGAGCTTCAGCATTACAGAATTCACACCAAATACCGGCCGAAGACTTGGGCGACGTTCTCCGGCGCGTATAATGACCTCGAGCGCCACAACAATACGAACAATACAGGCACAGCGTCCGTGGATGGCCCGCTCCAGCACGTCGATCATAGCCGCACGTTGAGTTTGAACGCCGACTTGATGCCGAACGAGCACTACGGGTTCGACATCGGCTATGCCTACAGCGACGTGTACACGGCGACCAACATCTGCTTCCAGGGCACGGCCTCAAGCCCCACCATACCGGGAGCCGGGACGCCCACCGGCGTGGCTTGCCCGTATCCGCCTCCCCGCGGGGGATCGGGGCCTTATACGTTTGGTCCGGCTAAGGACTTCATGAACGCTCCAACGCAGTATGCGTCCGTGGCCTTGGCACTTTCGCCGATCGACAAGTTCCACGCCAACATCGGATACCGTATCAGCTCGGTCAACGGCAGCCGCTTTTTCAACGATCCGCGCGATGTGAACGGATCGCTGGTCTCTGCCTACCAGACCCCTTTTGTGAATCTCTCCTATGCGATGCGAAAGAATCTGATCTGGAAGGGCGAGTATAACTACTTCGGCTACGGCGAGGGTGGTGTTTCGGGAGCACAGTATTGCAATCCCACCAGCACGCTCCCGACGCCGACTACCCCGGCTCCGGTCGCGCCCTGCAGTTCGCTGCCCAATACTGCGATGAGCGGTCCGGCCTACGGGTTCACCGCTCCTCGGAACTTCCATGCAAACAACCTAACCGCTGGAGTGCATTACGAGTTCTAAAAACAACCGTTAGCCTTCAGCTTTTCGTGTGGACTGCGCAGTTGCTGGCTTCCACAAGAACAAGCTGAAGGCTAACAGCCTTTTTCGGTACAGGCCAAACCCCCGTATTCTGTCTTACTTCTTTTCGGCGTCGTCGCCTTTGCTCCAGGCCAGGCTCGCCAGCAGGTTGCCGACAAGACCGCTCAATCCGCCAGCGCATCCGTGGCCAGTGCGCCTTCATCCGATGTCTCCAAGTACGTGGGAGCGGAGACCTGCAGGACCTGTCACGAGGAAATTTACAACGCTTGGGAGAAAACGCCGCATTGGAAGACCACACTAAATAAGGAGCCGTCGCACGAAGGTTGCGAGGGCTGCCATGGTCCCGGTGCGGACCACGTGGCGGGTGGCGGCGACAAAACCAAGATATACACGTTCAAGGACGCTTCGACGAAGGAAATCAACGCCCGCTGCCTGACTTGTCATGCCGGCGGCCCGCAGCACATGAACGCCATCAACTCGATCCACACGCAAAACAACGTCAGTTGCACCTCCTGCCATTCGCCGCACCACGCGCAAACCAAAAGAGTTTCTGTTGACGAAGGCACAGCCTGAGCTTTGTTACTCCTGCCATGCGCAACAGAAGTCCCAATTCGGAAGCTGGCTCCTGAAGTTGTCCCGAATCCGGTCCTGGGAAGTTGGTGCCATAACTCAGACATCTTACCGAAACTGGCCTTAGGCAGTGTTCACACTATCGCAATGCCTCCACGATCAGGGCAAAGGTGACCATGCCCAAGTACATGACGTCGAGTTTCTCGTAGCGAGTGAAGACTCGGCGATAGCCCTTGAGCCGTCGGAA